>ERZ857882.1124-NODE-1124-length-32300-cov-5.345635_pt1 | contig 32300 bp, 35 predicted proteins | sample MGYA00519697_ERZ857882 | MGnify/ENA primary metagenome ERZ857882 (study PRJEB31778, sample SAMEA3449373) | human gut metagenome | biome: human gut; feature: human-associated habitat; material: faeces | place: United Kingdom | collected 2010/2012 ...
AAAGTAGACTAGAGTGTTTTTTACTCTTTGTCTACTTTTATCGTATCACTTCATTATTAGTTCGATTTATTTCAATGGAGCCAATGTCGTAGGTATCTACAACCTTTTTTCCAATATACGAGTTGATACATAAATATCAATCACTAATACAATTATAATATGGAATGTTAATATATAATCAATTATTTATAATAATTCATAAATTTTTAGTAATAACTCTTTTCCCCATATTGTACTTAATGCATATGGTATAGATATATAAATTCCATCAATATAAATTTCAAATATATTCTTTACGCCAGTTTCCATTTCTGACATTTCATTATAAATACATTTTAATTGATTATAGGAATCTTTATTAATTATATTTTCAACAATAGTATTTTTAATTTCATTGATTTTAAATTCATCTAAATCAACATTTTTAATCACACCATTATCTATAAATCTTGCTTTTCCATTATCAATATAAACATATACCTTATATTTATTTTCCATTCTATTACCAACAATAAAGTGTAAATCAGTTCTAACACCATTATTACATAAATTAGTTGCAATTTGATTTTCATTTTCATCATAAATATCTAAATATGACTTTATCATATTATTTATGGTAAGATTTATATTTTCTTCAACTTTATTAATCGATTTATCAATTTTATTTATAAGGTCATCACTACTAAAATCTATGCTTGGTGTTTTTAATTCATTTACAATTTCATTATTGTTATTATCTAATAATTTGAACTTTTCTTTAAATTTTTTTGTTAATTCTGTTATATCAATATTTGGATTTTCTCCTCTTGCAATTTTTTCGTTATAATCATTTATTTCATTTAAATATTTTTGATATTCTCTTTTTGTTTCCTCATTTTCAAAGGAAATATTATCATTTATTTTATAAGAATTATATTCTTTGTTAACTAATTTATCATTTTTCATTTTTTCATATTCCTCTTTTCCACTAAATACTATTAAGTGAATTAGTTTTTGATTTTCAAATTCTTTAAATGTTTCTAATATAGCAGTTATACCTAATGTATCACTATAAATATATGTAAATTTATCATCATTAATAATTTCGATATCATTACATATTTTTTTGAGATTATTAATAAACTTATCAAAATAACAAGTTAATTCTATTGTTTTATTATTATATTTTAAATAAACATAGTTATGGTTTTCTCCATTTCTTCTTATTTTTTCTAGATTATCTAAATATAATACTTTACATATTACATAATTAATACTTGTTTCTTGCAACCAATTGGTACTATATAAGCTGGTTGGTTCAATACTATTAATTTTATTGGTCCTATGCTTTCATAAGGTATAAATCCGTATATATAATTATTTTTATGCTTTTTATAAACTCCTTCCTATTTCTTTAATTCCATTTTGAACATTTTTCATTTTTCTTTGTTCTTCTTCTAGTATATCTATAATAGAATCAATCGTTCTTAAATCATTTTGACTTGTAGCAAGAGATTTTAAGGTGTATCCATCATTTACAACCTTATTAATCATAATAGTGAGTGTTTCAAGTTCCTGATCATCTATATAACCATCTTTAATCATTATATTATAAGCATTTTTAATTTCATTTAATTCTCGTCTTAATTCACTTATAAATCTAGATAAATCAAGTTCATTAGAATTATTTAATTGTTTCTGTTGTTTATTATTTTCGTCTTTGGCTTGTTGTTTTGTAGGATTTAATTCTCTATATTTTTCTTGAAGTTCGGTTATAATAATGTTAGATAACTTTCTTTCTAAATCGCTATCACCTAAATCACTTACAACTAATGTCGTCAGTTTTTCTATATCTGCATTACTAGAAATGCTTTCAATCAGATACATCTCATTATAAAATATTTCTCCAATAAATTGTTTTTTTTGTTCCTCTGACATTGAAATATTAGGATTATATGTTTTGATAGTTTTTATCATTTCATTATAATAATAACTGAAATCTTTATTGTGCCTCATAGCAGATTCATTATCTACAAATTGAGATATAGGACTTCGACTATTATTAGATTCTATATTTGTTCTTTGATTATAAGAATTAATTTCTTTTGTATCTTGCAACATTTTTAAATTGGAAGACCAATAATTATAATTAACTTCATCTTTAAAAACTTTATTCTCGTTCATTTTAATTTTACAATATGATATTTTTTGTTTAACACTTAATTTATCCCATTCTTCTGGTGGAATAGATAACTCATTTTCTCTTACAATTTTTTCTATTGCTTTTTGATAATATTCAACAGCACTTTGATCACCATTTTGCTTTGCAGTTTGTTTTCTTTTTTCTAGTTCGTTTAATTCCTGAGCCTTTGGATGCTGAAATAGTTGATTTTCATCTAAATGCATATTGTTTTCTTGCTTATCTTCTTTTTGATATTTTTTAATTTTAAAATTAATAATAACTTTTGAAATTCCATTGTGTTGAAGTTCTGACAAATCTTGGCTTACTTTTAAATCTTCAATATCTAATCCTTTTTCCCTAAATTTTAATTTTAAATATGCAAGTCCATAATCTTTTTTAGCACCAACAAGAATAGAAAATTTACTATTAAATACATCTTTACCTGACATATTTTCTTCATAATGGCCATTTGAAGAAAGGATTGCATTAACTAATTTATTAACACCAAAACTATTTTCTTCATTGTTTATACCAAATTTTTCCATAGTTTTTTTAATATAATCTTCTTGTGATTTTGTAATATTACCAAACTGCTTTACATCAGATTGATATGATTCTTTTGCTTCTTTAAATAATAAAACAGATGACTTCACTTTCAATATTGTATCTTCATCTAAAACTTGTTTATTTGTTCTCTTATCAAAAACAGTTCCATTTTCTATTCTATAATTTGAACAATAATTTATAATTTCCTCGTATGTTAGCATATAAACCTCCTCTACAATAATTATAACATATTTTACGATGCATCGTTAATTTCTCGGTGCTTTATGGAAAATTAGACATTATTTTTTACATACTAATCTTCTCGATCTATAATTTATCATCAAAAAATTCTTTTAAAGTTATGCCTAGACCATCACAAATTCTTACAATAGTTAGCAATTTAGGATTTTGTGATTTTCCATTTATTAAACTATCCACTGTATTCTGAGTTAGACAAGAAATACTTGCTAATTTGTTTAAAGATATATCTTTCTCTATTAAAATATTATTTAATTTTAATTCTATTGCTTTGCTTATTTTCAATTTAATCACCTAAGATAATTTTAAGTTTGGCCAAAACATTAACGACACATAGTTAAAATAACTTTGTGTCGTTAATATACATATAAGAATAAAATTAAATTTCTATATCATAATCATCTTTTTCTTTAATTGAATCGTGTTCTTTACTGAATTTATAAGTATCATTTAATTCTTTAATTGTGTCATCCTCAATAACACCATGTTCATATAAATCTCTTGAAAAATCACGATATTTATCTCTATCTTTTCTATTAAATAATCTGTTTTTTATATACTGAATAAGTCTTACAAACTTATTTTTAAAATAGTTAAGTTCTGCAAATAAAGAATTATTTTCTTCTTTTAATTCATCAATTTCATTATCTTTTAACTTATTTTTTTCAGTAAGACTTTTAACTCGTAATTCCAATACCTCATTGTTTTCGGTAAGTATTTTTATTTTCTTATTGTTTTCTTTAATACTAGAGCCAACACTGGTAAGTGTTGTTGATAATTTTTGAATATTCTTATATTCTTTATTTGTATTTTCTACTTGGCTGATAAAACTATTAATTTTATCTTTACATTCTTGTGTTATAACATATTTATCTTTTCTACCAAATGCTAATTTTAAATTATTAACAATATCTTTTGCTTCTTTTGTATCATTATCTAGCAGGTCAGATTGTTGTTTGGCTTTATTTAAACTTTTTTGATTTTTTTCAAGTTGTTCTTTCATTTCTAAATAATTGTCCATTTCAGTAATATGATAATCATGATTTCTGCCTTTTTTCTTATCTTTTAAAGTGTTAGTTAGGTTATATTCTTTATTAAAAAATTCAATACATAAGGTACGCATTTTATCTTGTAATTTTCTTAAACTTTCTTTTGTAAATACATCTGATTTACCAACTTGTTTTTTCATACCATTTTTATTATTAAATTTTATAGGAACACCTATGATATGCAAGTGTGGACTTGTTTCATCATAATGAATAATAGCACTTGCTATCTTAAAAGTAGGTAATATAATTTCTAAATCCTCAATTTGATTTTTATAAACATTTGTCATTCTTCTTTTAAACTTATCATCTTTAGTATCCCAGTATTTTTTATCGCCCAGTTCTATGATAATCTCACAAGCAAGATCGTTTTTAAAGTTATCACTTATCTTTTTAAAATAGTCAGTAATCTTTCTATCGCTTCTACCTTTTAATTCTTGTTCTTTATTATATTTAAGTCGTGCTTCTTCAAATTCTTCTAAATAGAGATTTTTAACATCATCATAAAGGGAAGAAGTACCTTTTATTATTTCTATAAGTTCACTATTGTTATCATACTTATGATAGTTATGTTTATCTACTCTTGATAATTGCTTTGCATTTTGAATAGCATTATTAGATAGAGAAGTAGAACCAGAAGCATTGTTCTTTGCCATATTTTTTGATGATGGCTTTCTATTTTTATCACTACTTAAATGAAAAGAATATGCTAGTTCTATAATAATCACGCTCCTTTATTAAAATATAATGTGGCTTGATTTAGTGTTTCAAAAAAATTTTGCCCCATCATAGTTCCCATATTATCAATATAGGTACAAACAATATAATGTAGTTCACAGTTTTCAGCATACACTAAATATAAGTCTTTTTTCTTATCTAATAATTTACATTTTCCATATTTTAAGTTATAAAATTCTTTCTTCATAAATATTCAACTCCTTTTCTACAAAAAAGAGGAGACAAAAGCATTAACAAGTAATACTCTTGACTCCTCTAAAATAATTATTAGTTTTTACGTAATTAAAATAGTACATAGTATCTCTACAATAATAAAGACGATACTGCATGTCATTTATTGGTTTTATATAATACATTTTTATTTTAGATTTGTCAAGATTTATAAATTAATATGCTATAATGGTTACAGAGGTGAGACTTATGGATAACGCATTTTTAGGTTATGCTTGTGATGTTTTAGCTGATACAGGTAAAGGATTAACTGGGAGCGAAATAATAAAATATTGTAATAGATTTGCACTAGATTACAATGTCAGAATACCAGTAGATGATACTGAAATGTTGCAAACGAATCATAAACCACAGATTCCAAATAAGAGAACTGCATTAAAAATGAATCTTGAAGTGTTTGAATTAAATCAACAAATTGAAATAATAAGATTTTTATCAGAACTACCAAAATTAAAAGATAATGAAGATGTAAAAAAATTAATTAGTAAAATGAATTTAAGGTTTGGACTGAATGACAATAAAGAACTAAAAAAAGACATTAATGAGACAAAACATTGGCTTGAAAAATATCCAAAGTCTTTTAAAGTTTACAATGAAGCATTAGATAAATATGGTAAAGGTATTTTTCAACGAAATATTTTGGATGATATGAGACTATCACTTGAATTATTATTAAAGGATTTACTTAATAATGATGCATCTTTAGAAAAGCAATGGACAATTTTAGGAAAAAGATTAAAAGATGAAAATGTTTCAAAAGAAATTAGTAATGTGTTTGAAAAAATATTAAGCTATTATGGCGATTATCAAAATCAATATATTAAACATAATGATAATGTTAAAGAAAATGAAATAGAATTAATAATAAGTCAAACAAATACTATTATGCAATTCTTAATTAAAACACTATGTTAGTGTTTTTTTAAATAATCTTCTAATTCAGATAGTTTAATCTTATTGGATAAGTTCTCGATGAATATCTCATTAGAATAATTAAAATCAAAAAATGTTATATTATTAATTATTATTCTATGTGGTTCAACATAGGTTAAGTTAGTCCTATCAATTTTTCTTATACTACCATTTATGATTTTTAAAGTAGTATTTGAAAATTCACATATTAGTTCTAACTTCTTTTTTAATGATTCTTCAATAACGACTTCTTGCTTAATAATATTTACCATAAATACCATCCTTTCTTTGTAGGATAGTCTTTGTATAACTTCCAAGCTTGATACGTGGAGTTCGATACACAAAAAAACTAACCCAAATGAGTTAGTATATTAAAAAAGCTCGAAAAGTTCGAGCGTATTTCCTTATGGAGCGGGTGATGGGAATCGGACCCACGTAGTCAGCTTGGAAGGCTGGAATTCTACCATTGAACTACACCCGCATAATTAAGTAGGCAAGTATAATTATACAGGGTTATTACTTTTATGTCAATACCTTAATAAAAATAATTTAATTTTTTATAATATTAACTTACATAAGAAATTCCAGTATCTTTAACAAATAGCTTTTATCTACTTTTTTACAACAACTTGATTGAGCAATAAATCATATAATGTTTTTTTTAACATTCCTTTAGAAGTATGTGACTTAGAACACTCACAAATAAAAGAATATAATGGTTGCCCAAATACTAAAAATAAGATTGGAACTGAAATATGTAAAACTGTAAATATATCAGAAATTTCTACATCATTCGCTTGTAATACAACTTTTATTATAAAAAACAGAGTATACCATACAAACACAACCCACCACATATGTAGCCAGTCCTTTAATAGAGCTAATACTCTATTACCAAATGTTGCATAAACTGACTCATTATTAAATTGGTTTTGAAAATTAATTACATTATTATTATCTTGATTCATTTTATTTTTCTCCTAATAATACTTAAAATATACTGATGAATTATAAACATTTATAATTCATCAATAATATTTAGTCATTTGATTCATAAATTAAAAATTACTAACCACTCCATTCTACAAAATATAGTACCATATTTTTTTAAGATAAGTACAATGTTATATATAAAAATGTAGTATGGGTACCACCTTCTACTGTAACAGTTCCCCCTCCTCTATCTGTTCTGATTGCTGCCGAAGATGTACCAGATGTATTAATAGTTAAATTGTACGCATTCATGTTTCCTCCACCAGTTGTCATTATACCACCTGAGTTATCTTTAAGAGTTGTAATACTTGAGTCACTAATTGTTATTGTTGTTCCATCACTTGATGAATTATTTGTAGTGGCAGATTCACCATAACTAAATACTCCATTTGCACCTGCTGCATTTGTTTTAACTGATATATTTTTTAATTTTAAATTAGCTCCAGACTTAGCAATTATAGCTGAATTAGTTCCATAAAAACTTGTATTATCTCCACCATCGGAATCACCTGTTTTAGTTACTGATATATTTGATAATGTTACAGTAACACCACCATTTACTGAAATTGTATTTTCATCTTGCGATGTTGATTCAAAAGTTCCTTCGTTAATTGTAGTATCTTCGGTTATTTCTTTTTTTGAAGAATAATTAACTGAACTATTTTGATTATTATTTTTATCCGTTTTATTTGTCGATACATTTTTATTAATTAGTTTTGTATCCAAATAAGTTATACCAGATGATAAAATAATAATAGAAAGAACTGATATAATGGCTTTATCTGTATTAATAAATGTTTCTTTAAAAGTTTTTTTATTAAATGAATATTAAATATCAATATAAGTATACAAAAATTCTAATATTACCCAAACATTATTTATAAAATAACATACAATAATCATGAATGAATAAAAGGAGGATTATATGTTAGAATGGTTTAGTAGTTTAAATTATGTAATTCAAGCATTAATTGCGACTATATTTACTTGGACAGTAACTGCATTAGGTGCGAGCATCGTTTTCTTATTTAAAAAAATAAATAAAAGTATTATGGATGCAATGTTGGGATTTGCAGCAGGAGTTATGATTTCAGCATCTTTCTGGTCATTACTTTCACCATCAATAGAAATGTCTAAAACACTTAATTTAAATCCTTGGTTAATTGCATCTATTGGTTTTATACTTGGGGGATTATTGTTATTTATAGGAGACAAAATATTTGATAGATTAGAAAAAAACAAAAATAAGAATGAAAAAAATAAAATGAAACGTTGCATGATGTTAATATTCTCTATAACTCTTCATAACATTCCTGAAGGTTTAGCAGTCGGTGTTGCATTTGGTTCAATTGCATATGGTTTGGTTGGTGCAACAGAAAGTGCAGCAATTATGTTAGCACTTGGAATAGGAATACAAAATTTTCCAGAAGGAACAGCTATTTCTATTCCTCTTAGAAGAGAGGGAATGTCTAGAAAGAAAGCATTTTTTTATGGACAATTAAGTGGAATTGTAGAACCAATATCTGGAGTAATTGGTGCATTAATAGTATTAAAAATTAGATTTTTACTTCCGTTTTTATTAGCGTTTGCAGCAGGTGCAATGATATATGTTGTTGTAGAAGAATTAATTCCAGAAAGTCAAACTAATAAAAAAAAGGAGCTTATGGCCCTTTTCACATTAATTGGTTTTATAGTCATGATGATTTTAGATGTAGCGCTAGGTTAATTCCTAGCTTTTTTCTTTAACTTTTTATTGTAGTAAATAATTATAAATATTATAAAAGCTATTAATAAAACTATAAAAGCTAATTTTGAATATGTATTAAATATATTAACTATATCGTGCCATCTTTCACCAAGTAAATTTCCTAAAAATACTAGTACAGTATTCCAAATTAATGAACCTAAAAAGGTATAAAGTAAAAATTTTGAAATACTCATTTCTGACATGCCTGCAGGTATAGAAATTAAGCTTCTTACTATTGGAATAAATCTGCAAAAAAACACAGTTTTATTTCCTTTATTATCAAACCATTTATCAGCTTTTTCTATATCTTCTTCCTTTAATCTAAGAATTTTTCCTATTTTACCAGATACTATTTTTTTTAATCTTTCTTTATTAAGTATTTTTCCAACATAATATAAAACAATTCCACCTACTAAAGATCCTAATGTTGCAAATAAAATAACAAGTGCTATATTAAGTTTTGAGTGAGCTGTCATAAAACCACCAAAAGCAAGTATTAATTCGCTTGGTATCGGTGGAAATATATTTTCAATAGCTATTAAAAGAAAAATACCAAAGTAACCAAACTCATTCATCATTGAAATTATTAGTTGTTCCAAAATATCAACCTCACTATTTTAATTATATAATATATTTTTTTCTATTTTCTAGTAATTCTAATCTGTTTTTATAGTTTTGTATTATATCTTTTTTATATTCTAATTTAAAGTCTTTATTTTTTAATTTAATTAAATAATCTGTAAAATATGGATTTAATATAAGAAGTGGTCCTAACAATTGTGTGGCAAAAAAATTTCTATAATGAATTCCTTCATATTTAAAGTTAAGATTCATTCCAACACAACCATCATGTACTTCTATAAATGGATATTTATTATCTCCATACATCATAGTAAATTGACTTTTATTTCCAACAATTTTAAATTTTTCAAAATTACCAAGAAATAATGAATTATGTCTTTTAGTTTTATTTCTTTCAAAAAAAACATCAAATAAACCTAAACATTTTTGTTTTTTATCATTTTCTATAATATAATTCCCAATTATTTCTGTCGCCATTCCTGTAAATAAAACAATTACATCTTTTTCTATACATTCAATTAAATTTTTTTTATATTTAGTTAGTTTTTCAACGATTATTTTTTGATATTCTTCAGACATAGAACCTAAATAAATCATATCAACTTTATTTTTAATAAAATATGGTTCTTTGTTAATTGAAGTATAAATAAATTTAGCTTTTGGCATACATTTTTCAAGATATGTAATGTTTGCATAATCACCAAATATATTTGTTAGTTCTGGATACAATATTTCTACAACCATTATTTTTTCTCCTTTAACCATTTTTCTCTTATTTTATCTCTTAATTTTCTTGGTCTTGTAATATTTTCAACGTCATATAAAATCATAATTCTATCAATTTCATCAAATGTAACATGTTCTAATGTTGAATCTTCATCTGGAACACAAATAATTTTTTTCTGATCAATTCCTGCCATCATCATTGCAATTTTATAGTCAAGTGCTAAATAACTTCCAACAATTATTTTTTTAATATTATCTTTTTTTAAATAACTAAAATCTGTTTCATAAATCCATGTAACTGTTTCTGATTTATCTTTTATGCAATATTCTTCAGTGAGTAACATTATTATTTCTATGTTTTCATCTATTTCATTTATATGTTCAAAAATTGTTGAAGCAGAAGAACCATTTTGACCTTTTGCTACTTGTAAATCAAATTTCATTCCATTTTCATTAATAAAATTTTCTCTTGAAATTGGAACTTTAATTTTTTCTGAAAGTTTTTGTATTTTATTATCATCATATCCCATAACTTTAAATAGTGTTATAACAGCTAGTGTATTAAAAACATTAAATAAAGATGGTGAAGTTATTTTATATTGATTTATTTTTTTAGAGTGTACTACATCAAAGGTCATATTTTTGTAATCTATATTTTTACCAATATATTCAGCAGTTTTAGATTTAAATCCACAATTTGAACATTTTACTTTTCCTAGATGTCTATAATGTTGATATTCATATTCTATTTTTTCATAACATTTTGGGCATACTGGAAAATCAGTATTTTTTGGAATCGAAATAACATCATTTGTTTTATCTATTCCATAAAAATATGTTTTGTTTTTAATTTTCATCATACTACTAATTGGATCATCTGCATTTAATATAACTACAGTATCTGGAACCAAATTAAAAGCTGTTTCTAGTCTATCAAAAATAAAGCTTACGTAAGCATTTCTTTTAATAGAATCTCTAAATAAATTAGTTACTACCATATAATTTGGTTTAATATATGGTAATGTATAAGGTGCGGTCATTTCATCTATTTCAATAACTGCAACATCTTTTCTTGGTTTATTAAAAATAGTTACTGCATCTAATAAACATCTAGTATGTCCAGCTAAATTATTTGCACCCCAATCATTATATGAAACTGTTTTTCCATCTAATCTTAATATATCAGTAATAAGACTTGAAACTGTTGTTTTTCCATTTGTTCCAGTAACTCCTATAACAAGTTTTGGCTTGCTTATATATTTTATAAAATTATCACAAAATCTATAAGCTAAAAGTCCCGGTCTATCATTTTTTTCAATTCCCCTAATTTTATATATTAACATTAAAAATTTAGCTGCCCATAGGCCTAAAAAAAACTTAACTTTTTGCATACAATTCTCCTTTAATACTTAATTATAATAAGTTTCTACATACGATTTAGAAGCTTTTTTATCTATTTCAAAATCAAATTTTCTAAATTTGAAATCATTTTTTTTACTAATTATTAAATTTTTAATAAATTTTTGTGAAAAATTTGGATTTCTAATTAATAATGGACCTATAATATAAGTTCCATAAAAATTTTTATAATGAATCCCAATTTCTGAATTATTAAATATTGGATTGTTATTATTTTCAATTAATGTATCTCTATTTTGAAACCCTATTATATTATCTAATATTACATCTCCAACTAATCTAGCATTTGAATAAGAAATATTGAAATCAAATATATTTAAAGCTTCAGTATCACCTATTTTTTTTGAAAAAACATTAATACTATTTCCTGTTACAAGCATAAATTTATTATTTTCAATATATTCTTTTACTTGTTGTTTATATTTCTTTAAATCTTCTAATACAAGTAAAGTAGATTTTTTTGTACCAGACCCCATATATATTAAATCATATTTTTCAAACTCAATTTTATCATCTAGTGATAATCTATCTATTATTACATTAATTTTTTGTTTTTTTAATTGATACTCTATTACCTTAAGGTTTCCTATTTCACCATACAAATTCATTAAATCATAATAAAGATGTGCGACTCTAATTGTCATATTTTTCCTCCATCAAATTATTAAATGGTATTACATAATCAAAATTAAGGATTGCAAATACATCTCCTTTGGATTTGTTTTTAATCATATTTTCCGCTTCTTCTAAATTTTTATATACTTTTATTTGTTTATTATTAAATCCAGCATACTTCATTCTTTGAGCAATACTATATGCATCTCTACCAACACATATAATTTTATCTGTTTTTTTATCATTTAATAATTCAAATTCTATATCATATAGCCAAGAAATATCATTAAACTTATATCTTCTACTTATTTCTTTCCAACCTACTACAATTGTTTTTTCTATCTTTTTATTTGATGTAAATAATATTGCTTCATTAAATGTTGTACTATTTTCATTTTTACTATTTAAAACATATACTTTTCTATTTTTATAAGAGTATGAAGTATTTAATTTTTTGTTTTGTTCATCAGAAATAAAAGTAGCTATATTTTTTTCATCTATATTTAAAAGTTTTAATACTGTATATGCAGCAAGTATGTTGTAAGCATAATAAAGTACATCAAATGATATATTAATTTTGTTATCGTTAACAATCATGTATTTTTTATCTAAGTCAAGTTTTTGAGCTAATATATCAATTTTTTCTCTTTTAAAATCACAAGTTGGGCAATAATAATCACCTAATGATTCAAAGTGATAATAATTATATTTTAATTTATTACTACATTTTGGACAATATGTAATATTTATATTATTAAATTTATTTTTAGAATAAGAATATTTGTTTTGGTTTATACCGTAATATGATACTTTATATTTTTTATTTAAAGTAAATTGTTTTAAATATGGATCATCACCATTTAATATTAAGTGCATATTTGAAGTTAGTGCTTCATTTATTTTTTCGAAAACTAAATCACAATCACCATGGCGTGGAGGTTGATCTCTAAATATATTGGTTATTACTACATATTGAGGTTTAATTATTTTAAATACATCTTTTGTATATCTTTCGTCCACTTCTACAACTAATGCATCACTTTTTATTCTTCCGTGAATATCTGAACTATCAATTAGAAGTGATAACATTCCTCTAAGTAAATTGCTACCGTATTCATTATATGATACTGTATAACCACTTTTTTTTAAGACTTCCGCAATTATTTTAGTTGTAGAACCTTTTCCTGCACTCCCAGTTACTGCTATAACTGTTTTAGGCATTTTAAAATATCCTACATAGTTCTTATCTAATTTTAGTAATAAATTACCTGGAAAACTCGTTCCACGTCCTAATTTTCGTAATATAAGATTCACTATTTTACAAATTAGTAACTTAATTGTTTTCATATTTCACCTTTACTTTAAATCTTTTATTTTTCCAAGTGCTGCTTCATATTTAGGAAGAACACCTGTATTATTTACTCTATGTGGTGGCAATTCACATAAATCATGTCCAGGATATTCATTTCCCTCTATTATTACAGGTCCTTTATCAGTAATTGCTATATCCCAACCAACGTATCTAATTTCTGGTATAACTTTAGCTGCAATTTTTACAAGTTTAATCGCTTCTTTATATTTTGGAATTTTAAATCCGACTATTTTAGTTTTTGTCATAGGATGTTCATAGTAAATATTTTTTTTCTTGTCCATAGCTGGAAACTTAATTATACCTGTTTTTTCATCTATTGGAGCAGTCATTCCACCGCCGTTAAAATTATCTACAATGTTACCATTATTACCAATTCTTTGATAAGCTGCAATTATTTTTACTTCTTCATCATATCTATATACAGTAAGAATTCTTACTGTGTTTATTGCACAAGGATATAATTTATTCATTTCATCGCATTGGACAACAACTTCTTCTATTAATTTTAAATTTTTATTATATAAATAATCATATAAATTACCTTTAAAATCTTTTATAACAATTTTTTCCATTAGAGCGCCATGTGTGCCACTAATTGGTTTACAAAAAATTACAGTTTTATTTTTTAAGAATTTTTTAAATTCGTTTTCGTTTTTTCCATTTAAAATAATATAATCTCTATTTAAATATTTTTTGAACTTTTCATTAAATTCATCTTTATTATAAAAAATATGATTAAATTCTTTTTTGTTATAATATTTAACAAATATATTATTTTTACCTCTTGTTAATATAGTTTTTCTTTCTTTAGAATTTAAATTCCACATTTCAAAAATATAATAATCAACATAACCTGCCTGGTATTTTAAACCACAAATAATTACATCAAAAAATAAATATATTCTTGATTTATGAGTTGATTTATGAATTTCATTTATTATATTAAACATTCTTCTAAAATCCATATTTTTAATTCTTAAAAGCAAATATTTTACTCTTCTCATATATTCTCATTCCTTACTAAAATACTATTTATATTATATCACACTAAAGTTTATTTTTTCAATATAACAGGCTTTAATATATTAGTTTTTATATTATAAATTTAATAAAAAAAAGAATATTTCTATTCTTTATTTTTAATAACATAATTAATCATTTCAATAAAATCATTTTTTGAAAGTGTAATTGTATCTTGAGTTCCAAATTTACGATAGCTTATGGTATCATTATCTCTTTCTTTATCACCAAGTATTAATGTAAATGGAATTTTTTTTGTTTGACTTTCTCTCATTTTATAAGAAAGTTTCTCTTCTCTAGAATCTAATTCTACTCTAAATCCATTTTGTTTTAAGAAGATTTCTATCTCTTTTGCATAATCTAAGTGATATTCATTATTTACAGGAATGATATTTATTTGAATTGGCGCAAGCCATGTAGGTAAATTTCCTTTTGTTTCTTCAAGTAAGAATGCAGTAAATCTATCAAATGTTCCTAAAATAGCTCTATGAAGAACAACAGGTCTTTGTTTTTCACCATGTTCATCTATATATGATAAATCAAATCTTTCAGGAAGTAAGAAATCTAATTGACAAGTTGATAAAGTTACATCATGTCCAATTGCTGATTTAATTTGGACATCTAATTTTGGACCATAAAATGCAGCTTCGTCTTCTGCTTCATAAAAATCCAATTTTAAGTCAGTTAAAACTTTTCTGAGCATATTTTCTGCTTTATCCCACATTTCATCATTATCAAAATATTTTTCTTTTTCTTTTCCTCTAAGTGATAATCTAAATGTATAATTATCAAAGTGGAAATCTTTATAGACATCTAAAATCAAATTTACGACTTTAGCAAATTCTTCACCAACTTGATCAAGTCTAACAAATAGGTGTGCATCATTTTGACACATAGCACGAACTCTTTCAAGTCCACATACTGCTCCACTTGCTTCATATCTAAAATCATGTCCAAGTTCACCAATTCTAATTGGTAAATCACGATATGAATGAATTTCATTTTTATATATTAGCATATGATGAGGACAATTCATTGGTCTTAATACATATTCTTCATCATCCATATGCATTACTGGGAACATATCATCTTTATAATGATCCCAATGTCCTGAAGTTTTATATAAATCTACACTACCTAGAGATGGTGTATATACATGACTATATCCTAGAGAAACTTCTTTATCTACAATGTATCTTTCTAAGGTTCTCCTAATAGTTGCACCATTAGGAAGCCACATAGGAAGTCCTTTACCTACTAAATCATTTGTCATAAATATTTTTAAATCTTTTCCTAGTTTACGATGATCTCTTTGTTTAGCATCTTCAAGCATTTCTAAATGTTTATTTAAATCTTCTTCTGTTTCAAAACAAACACCATATATTCTTTGAAGCATTTTATTATTAGAATCACCTTTCCAATATGCACCACTAACTTTAAGTAATTTAAAATATTTTAATTGTTTTACTGTATCAACATGTGGACCTCTACATAAATCAGTGAAATCTCCTTGTGTATAACAAGATATAACTGCATCATTTTCATTCATTCTATTTATTAAATCTATTTTATATGGATCATTTTTAAACATTTCTAGAGCTTCTTTTTTAGAAAGTTCATGTCTAACTATTCTTTTACCATCTTTAGCTATTTTTTTCATTTCTTTTTCAATACGTGGTAAATCTTCTTCTTTTATTACTTCATCACCTAAATCTATATCGTAATAAAATCCTTCTTCTATAACAGGTCCTACCCAAAATAAAGCATTTGGATATAAATGTTTAATTGCTTGTGCAAGTAAATGTGCACAACTATGATTCATTACACTTAATTTTTCGTTTTCTTTTATATTTATCATACTATTTTTCCTCACTTGTGGATCCAAATCCACCCTTTCTTTCATTTTTTATTTCTTCTTCATTATCTACTGTTAAATACTTTGTAAATATTCCTTGACATATTGCTTCACCAGACTTTACAAAGTAATCTTTATTACCTTGGTTTTGAATTTTAATCCAGATATGTCCTTCATTAGATTCATTATTATAATAATCACCATCAAGTATTCCCACTTGATTACATAGTCTTACATTATACTTAAATCCTTGACTACTTCTAACGAATAGCATAAGAACTTCATCATTATTCATACTAGCTTTTATACCTGTTGGAATTTTAATTATTTCGTTTGGTTTTAAAGTAAAATCATATAATGAGTAAAAATCATATCCAGCACTAAGTTTGGTGGCTCTTGAAGGCAATTTATATTTTTCATACAAATCTATATTATCTTCTATATCTTTTTTAAATTGATCAAAACTTATTTTTTCAAATTTTCTCATATTACCTCCTAAAAACACAAAAAAAGATGATGCCAAGGAGTGCTTCTATTTTATAGCATAGCACGGTACCATCCTTTATTTAACTCTTATTGATAACGATCTTTTACGACCGGACTTTCTTTCGAAGTCAGTTCATAGGTAGTAATTATTAATATATTTGTTATTTTGCACCAAACAATAACTCTCTTTAAAATATTAATTAATAATCATGTCCTAATCAAAACTTTTATAACTAAATTGTATCACAATATTAATATTTGTCAAATACTATTTTTTTGCACTTGATTTATAGTATTCTTTACAATAACCTTTTATATTATTCTTTTTATCGTTAAGATGTTTAACTAAATCTTCTAAATAATCTTCCCATATATAAATTAATCTGTCATCTATTTCATTAAATATAAAATCATGTTCTAATCTTTGTATAGTTAGTGATGCATAATTTCTTATAGGATTAGTTGCTTTACAATAAAATTCCATACCTAATCCTTGGTGTCCTTCATTTGTTGTTGAATAATATGATGATGAAAAATTTTCTTTTATCATTTTTAATATAGTAGAAATATTTTCTGTTTTTTCAGCGCTTAATTTAATTTGATTAATTATTTGTTTATTATTAGTTGATTTATTAACAGAATATAAAAATGGTAATTGCATTTCATTAAATAATCTTGCTTCAAAGTAATTTGTTAAAACCATAAAATCTCTAATTATTTTTGAACTAATTGAAGAGATTTGACTTTGTTTTGAACTAATTAATTCAGAATTAATAGAACGTTTAATTTGTTTTATATCATAATATTCTGAATTAAATATATATGAATCATTTAATTTTTCATCAAATTCTAATACATTAAAAAAGTATTCTTTGTATACCGAATTTTTATTGTCATTTAGTATTTTATCTACTTGATCATAATTATAATTCTTATTAACATTTATTATGGCGTTATATATATTATAATTTATAAAATCCATATTACTTGAAAACTCGAACCTATGGCATACTGCATATCTAGTTTGACCTTGAATAAGTGAAAAAGTTATATCTGCAAGCCTAGGCGGAAACATAGAAATATAATTTTTAGGAAGTATTATCGAATTTGTTCTATTGTAAGCTTCCCTATCAAAATTAGAGTTCATTTTTATATAAGCATCAACATCTGATATATATACTTCTAAAATATAACCATTGCCCGTTTTTTCAAATGAAAATGCATCATCTATTGATTTTGTGTTCTTACAATCAATACTTATAGTAAATTTATCTCTAACATCAATATATGATTTATTTGTATATGGAATTATATTGTCAGCATCGTGTAAAATTTGTTTGTTAAATTCTGAGGTAATTCCATATTTTTCTTTTAGATTACTTAAATCTAACTCCTTAATTGATTTCTTTTTAATGGATAAATTTGATAAGAAAGAACTAATTAACAATAAAGAATCTGATTTTAATTCTTCATCCATATCTAAATCTTTAATTTCATATTTTTTATTCTTAATTTGTTCAATCATTTCATATTTATATTCTTTAGGTATATTTATTTTTTTTACTTTAAGTAAATATTCCAAAACATCTTTATAATATTTTGCTTTTATATAATCATCAGTAAGATGTATAATGTATTTTTTAAATACTTTTTTTACTATTAATATATTTTCTTCAAATGTTGATAAAGCAGGAATTTCATCAAATAAATTTTTTAGTATATCTAAGTTTTTTTCTTCAAAAATTATTACTTTTAAAATATTATAGATATCTAGTATTTCTAATTTTTCCTCATATCCTAATTTAACTAAAACCAATACACATTTTTTTAACACATTATCAAGTTTTCTTTTATCATTACTGACCATATAAGGCCTTTTTGATAATTTTTGTATTTGTTTGTTAAGTGAAATAATATTTTTATAGATGTTTTCTATAGAATATGCAATTTCCTCTTTATCTGATGTACTTACTTTTATTTCATCATATATATTATCAAATTGTTTACATATTTTATCATATAATCTAAAAAATAATTTAATATCTTTTTTCTCAATTATTTCATTTAACATTTGAATTTTAATTTTTAAATCAGAAACATTATTATTCACTATTTTAACATTTGTTATTGTTTTTACTACTTCTTCCATATAATCAATTCCTTAAGTTTTTACTTATAACCTGTATTGGGGTACTAAGTTGTTTTATTCTTTCAATTATCCTGCGTGATTTTATTACCTCTACACCATCTTTACTAACTGAAAAATGTTGTTCTAATGAATCAATATCTAAATTAGATGTAAAAAAGGTTGGTAATTTTTCTTGCATTCTATATTGAATTAATGGGCAAAAGATTTCATCTCTTCCCCAACTACTAGTTGTACTTTCAGCACCAATATCATCAATTAATAATAATGGTACTTTTTTAATATATTCATATTTTTCATTAAAGTCTGTTGAAAAACTTGATTTTAAGTTTCTTAAAAACTCAGGCCAAAATACTATAGCACTTCTTACATTTTCTTTTGCAAGTTCATTAAAAAGTGCTGAAATTAAATATGTTTTACCACATCCAAAATTTCCATATAAATATAAGCCTTTTTGTTTATTATCCTTTTTATATTCAACTAAAAATTTATGAATTGCTTCAATAGCCTCAAACCTATTTTTATCTTTTAATATAATTTTATCCATTGAAGCTTCTTTTATTTCTAATGGTTCTTCTAATATAAATATATTTTTTAAATATTTAGTAGATAAGTCTAAATTCTTTTTAAACTTGCACGGTTGATAGTTAAAGTTTATTTTTTGATCTACAACTTTTGGTAAATAACAATAACCTTTTATATCTTGTTTACATTCTAAGATGTTTTTACAATTTAAACAAGTTTCATAATTTTTACTACATTCTTGTAGTTGTGAAGTATATTTCATTAATATTTCATCACTTAGTTTTAACTTTTTAACGAGTTCCAAAAACATTTCACGTTTACAAGCTTCTTTATATTCTTTTTTTAGTGTATCTTTAAAATTATATCCCATTGTTTTTACTTTGTCATTTAACTCTAACATATTTCACCTACTTCATATTTTTTAATTTTTTTTCAAATTCTAATTGTTCTTCTTCTGATACGATACTTTCATCTATGTTTTTATCAAACCAATCTGGTTTACTTTCAACTTTTATTGTTTTTAATTTAGTACTACTCTTTCTTGATTTATATTCTTTTTCAGCCAACTGCATTGCCTCTTCTACTGTTTTTACCTTACTTCTAACCCATTGACTTGAAATAGATGTAACAAATGTTTTAACTAATTTGTTATTATTAATTCTAAGTACATAATCTATTAGTACGTTAACAACACCTGGATTTAGGTTTTGTTCTAACAATAAAAACTCTAATATTTTTAAATCAGAAAATGATGGTTTTGTAAAATTATTTTTTTCATATAAAAATTCATATGGGGATGTTGTTTCAAATTTATATATTATTTTTGATCTATCTGACGTATCTGTTAAATTTTTTCTTAAGGTTGTTGGTTGTTCTTTATAAATCAAATTTGTAATTTTTCCTTTATTTTCAAATGAATAATATTTCCTACAATTTGTTTTTAAATTATCTATATCTATTTTCTTTTCTTCATTTACCGAGCTTAATATAACATCGTATAAATCCTGTTCTGATAAATTATATACAAATGAAAGTTTAATTATTATATTTTTAAGTTCATTTGTAATTCTTCTTTTATCTAAAACTTCTGTTGGAATCATTTCTATTAAATAATCAATATTTATTTTTGATTTAATATTTATACTATTTTTAGATATTTTTTTTATTTCTTGATACTCATTATTTGAAATATTTGATACATTTTCAAACACATCAGTAAAAGAACAAGTAATATCTTCATATTCACTTTTTTTTATATTTGGTAATTTAAAATATTGTATTAATTTTTTATAGTTTGATTTTCCCACATTATTTAATAATGTGACATCTAAAATTGGATTATTAAAAAATTCATATGCACTTAATGGTGAATATAACTCGTATACATAATTGTTTACATTTCCTTTTTTTAAATAAGTTTTAATTAAACCTACGCCTTCTAATTTTTCTCTTGCTTCTATTATATCTTCTAAACTTAATTTCATATTTGACATCAATTCATGATGAGTATATTGTTCTGATAATATTTCTGATTTATCTAAATAAGACCAAAAAGTAAAAAAAAGGCTTGAGGAAATAGAACTTATTATTGGCTGATATAGCATTGTAATTATTTTTCTATCTTGTTCTGTTAAAACTGTTTTGTTTATAACTACAAAAGTATCTGCAGGTAAAACAACATTTTTCATCTATATCACCACTTTTCACTAATATTATTTTAACATAAATTTTATTAAATACATAAAAAAATTGTTTTTTTACAAACAATTTTATAATTCAACATTATGATATACTTGATTAACATCTTCTACATCATCAAGCATAGCTAAAACTTTATTAAAAGTTTCTAAATCTTCACCTTGTAATGTTACTTTTTCTTTTGGTAATTTACTTATTTCATCTATTTCAAATTCTACGTTTTTAATTGATAAAATAGCATCTTTAATTTTAAATAAATCCTGTGGTTCACCATAAATAACGACCATATCATTTTGAGTTTCAATATCATCTATATCAATATCATTTTCTATTAATACATTTAATGCATCTTCTTCATTTATTCCTTTAAATCCAACAATGCATAAATTATCATAGTTATATGAAACACTTCCAACGCTACCCATTTTAATATGGCATTTATTTACAACAGCTCTTAAATCACTTACACTTCTATTAAGATTATCAGTTAAACAATCTACAATAAGTGTTGAACCTGCTGGTCCAAACATTTCATAAGTAGCATTTGTATATGAATCATCTACTCCACTATTAACTTTATCTATTGCTCTTTTAATTATATCACTTGGAACTTGTTCTTTTTTTGCTCTATCAACAAGTCTTTTTAAACTTGCATTTGCTTCCATACTAGTTCCACCATTTTTAGCAGCTAAATATATTTCTTTAGCATACATAGAATATATCTTACCTCTTGCAGCGCCTGTTTTTTGTATACTTGCTTTTCTTACCTCATAAGCTCTTCCCATAAATAACCTCTTTCTTGACTTTTTATATTTTACTTTATTTTATGCTTTTTTTCAATATTAATTTTGTGCTTTTTTTAAAACATCTTTTGCGGCTTCTTGTTCTGCCTCTTTTTTACTATGAGCACTTCCTCTACCATAGATAATATCATCTATTTTCACAACAACTTCAAATGTTTTATTGTGAGCAGGGCCTTCTTCTTTTACAACTACATATTCTAAACTTCTTTTATCTGTTTGAACGTATTCTTGTAGTATTGACTTATAATCGTTAAAAAAGTTAATTTCACCTGATTCTACAAGTGGTATTATATTTAAATATATAAATTTTTTTACCGTTTCTAATCCTTTATCAAGATATATTGCTCCCATAAAAGCTTCAAATATATCGGCAACTATCGCTTTTCTATTTCTTCCACCAGTCTCTTCTTCGCCTTTTCCAAGAAGCAAAAATTCATTTAAACCTAATCTGATTGAATACTCATACAAAGCATTTTCACAAACATAATGACTTCTAAGTTTAGTCATTTCACCCTCTTGATATTCTGTATTTTTATATAAATATTCACTCATAATAAGTTCTAAAACTGCATCTCCTAAATATTCAAGTCTTTCATAACTTTCTTTATCATGTTCATTAGCATATGAAGTATGTGTAAATGCTTTTTCATATAAAGATTCATGATTTGTTTCTATCCCAAATTTTTCTAAAACTTTCATATAATCACCTTTCCTTAATTATTATATCAAATATTTTAAATAAAAAAAATAGTAACATTATATTTACATTTATTAACTTTTTTTTAAAGTTTATTTTACAATTATTTTTTTTTTTAGTATAATTAATTTGGTGTTAATATGAAATATATATTAATTGGACTAATAAAAGTTTATCAAATGATTCCATTTAGTTCACACAGTGCTTGTAAATATTACCCAACTTGTTCAAATTATGCAATTGAAGCAATAAAAAAACATGGTTCATTTCATGGTACTATTCTAAGTATCAAAAGAATTTTAAAATGTAATCCTGTTTCCAACGGTGGAATTGATTTAGTACCAAACAACAAAATAAAAAGGAAGGTAAATAAATGAAAAAAGTTTTAGTTTTATGTTTAACATGTTTGTTATTTTTATGTGGTTGTTTAAAAAGGGATACAATGGAAGATATAACAATTTATACTTCATATTATCCACTTGAATATATAACAAATGCATTATATGGTAATAATAGTAAAGTATACAGTATTTATCCTGATGGAACAAATCCAAATGATACAACACTTACTGAAAAACAATTAAGTGATTATTCAAATGGTTCACTATTTATTTTTTCAGGATTAAGTAATGAAAAAAATTATTTATATGATATGTTAAAAAATAATAAAGATTTAAAAATAATTGATAGTACTCTTAGTATGCAAACAAATGAGGAATATGGAAATAGAATTGAAGAGTTATGGTTAGATCCAAATAATTTATTAATGATTGCTAGAAATATAAAAGATGGACTTGATGAATATATAAATAATTATTATTTAAAAAATGAAATTGAAAACAACTATTCTAATTTAAAAATAGAACTTTCGCAGATGTCTGCTAATTTACATTTAATTGCAGAAACTGCAGATAATCCTACATTAGTCGTATCATCTGATGTATTTAAGTTTCTAGAAAATTATGGATTTACCATTTATTCGTTAGAAAAAAACGATGAAAAAACAATAAAAATTGTTTCTAATTTAATGAAAAATAAAAAAATAAGTTATATATTCTTACTTTCATCTGATGAAGAAACTGAAACGATAAAAAAATTAAATGAAACTTATGGAACAAAATTAGTTATATTTAATAGTTTGGCAACAATAAGTGTTGATGATAGAAACGATAAAAAAGATTATTTATCTATTATGAAGGAAAACATAAATTTAATTAAACAAGAAGTATTTGAATAATATAAAACATCATTACAAAACGTAATGATGTTTTTATTTATTTCATAACACTACTATACCAATAATAGTTTCCATTTTTATCTTTTAAATATGTATGAACATATTCTCTACCATATTTTTCTAATAAATATTCTTCTGTATTTGCAAATACTCTTAGATCGGTATTAAAACTTTTTTGATTATCACATTCTATAGTCATATCATCATCAACATAACATTTTGTTTCATCATCCATATCTACATATTTTAAGTATTTATCATAAATTTCTAATTTTTCATCTGTTTCTACATAATTTGTTATCATTGACAAATTATTATATGGATCTTCCATACCACCTAATTCAATGTAACAATTAAATACATTATCTTCTTTTTTACAACTTATTAAATTATATGTATAACTATCTTTAGTAAGTTTAACATCCCCATATTTAGCTTTTAGTTTGTTTATAGCATCATCATAACTAATTTCACCTATTTTACAAGGAGAATTATAATCAGTACAACCTGCTATTTCATATGTTTTTTTATTTAATTCTTCAGATACTATTAATTCGCTAAATAAAGTATTTTCATCAATATTTGAAAGTAATACCTCATCTTTTTTATGAAAAGGAGATATTGGCCATATTTCAGATAAATAACCGTACAATTTTCTAACATCTTTGTATTCTAACTTTGCAGTTTGATTTTGAGTTTTAGATTCTCCAAAGAAAATTGAATATAAACCATAAAAAATACATAATCCTGCACAAATAAGAACTAAAGATTGAAACATATTTTTTATAAGTGATGATTTATCCATTTTATCTATATAGTTTTTTTCAATTTTATTTTCTTTAATATTTTTTATTTTAGATTGTTTTTTCATTCTTCTTCTTTCCTTTCTAATTTAACTAAAACTTCACGTGGTTTTGAACCATTATTTGGACCAATTATACCTCTTTCTTCTAGTAAATCAATACATCTGGCTGCTCTATTATATCCTAATCTAAATCGTCTTTGAAGAAGTGAAGCACTTGCCTTACCTTGAGTAACTACAAATTCAACAATTTCATTATATAATGGATCATCATAATCTTCCTTACTATCATCAACCATCGAAGTTGCTTTCATTTCTTCTTCATCCATTAATAATGTTTCATCATATCTTGCTTTTTGTTGAGATATTGTATAATCAACAACTTTCTTAATATCTTCATCTGAAATAAATGTTCCTTGAACTCTTATAGGCGTATTCTCACCCTGAGGTAGAAATAGCATATCACCTTTTCCAAGAAGTTTTTCTGCTCCAGTCATATCAAGTATAGTTCTTGAATCTATACTTGAAGAAACAGCAAATGAAATTCTTGAAGGAATATTTGCTTTAACAACACCAGTAATTACATCAGTAGACGGTCTTTGTGTAGCAACTATCAAATGTATTCCAGCAGCTCTGGCCATTTGTGTAATTCTCATTATTGAATCTTCTACTTCCTTCGCAGCAACTAACATTAAATCTGCAAGTTCGTCTATTATTACTACTATGTATGGCAATTTTTTTATTTTTTCTGAATCTGATAAATTTTCATTTTTCTTTTCTAAGTAAAGATTGTATCCAGCAATATTTTTAGTGCCACTTGCTTCAAATAAATCATATCTTTTTTCCATTTCAGCCACTATTTTTTTAAGCGCTATATTAGCTTTTCTCGGGTCTGTTACAACTGGTATTAATAAATGTGGAACTCCATTATACATACTAAGTTCAACTTTTTTTGGATCTACTAAAACAAATTTAACCTCATCTGGTTTTGCTCTCATTAGAATTGAAACAATTATACTGTTTATGCATACTGATTTACCACTACCAGTTGAACCAGCTACTAATAAGTGAGGTGTTTTATTTATTTCACAATAAATTGGTTTACCCATTATATTTTTACCAAGTGTAACCATCAATTTACTTTCATCCATACTTTTTGGAATAGCATCTATTATTTCTCTTACTGTAACCATCGAAATTGATTTATTTGGAATTTCAATACCAACTGTTCTTTTGCCCGGAATAGGTGCTTGTATACGTACATCTTTTGCGGCAAGTGAAAGAGCAATTTCTCTATTTAAAGATAGAATTTTACTAACTTTTGTACCTGCTTTTATTTCCATTTCATATTGAGTAACAGCAGGTCCGACATTTACAGCAACTACATGTCCTTCAATATTAAAATCATGAAAAACATTTTTTAATATTTCAGCAGTTTCAGTAATTTCTTCTTTAGTAATAACTTTGCCTTTTTTTGAGGGTGGCGTTAATAAAGTATTTGGTGGGCATTTATATCCTTTATTTTCCACGTATTCTTCATTGTTGCTTGGTTCATTTATTTCTATAGTATTTTTAGTTTCTTCATGTACTTCTTGTTTTGGTTCTGGATCTGATTGATGGATTAATTCATCAACACTTGAAATAACAACTTTATTGTCATTTTCATAAGCTTCTGCTGCTTTAGCAATTTCTTTTTGTTCTTTATGTAATTTATCTTTTTTAATAATGTTTTTTACTTTATTTTTACTTGCAGTTACCATATCATAAATTGATAAACCTGTAAACATTATAAAACCACATACAATAAGCGCAATACAAACTACACTAGTACCACTTATTGTAAACATTTTTACAAATAGTGTTCCAAAAAGTGCACCTAACATTCCTCCACCTTGTAATTTTTCTACTGATTTTACATAACCCATTAAATTATTTATAGTTTCACTTAATATTTGACCAACTTCAATATTTAATTGTTTTATATAACTAATATGCATCAAAACAAGTAAAGCTATTATTATTATATAAAGACCAATAAGTTTTGATGTAAAAAAGACTGGTTTATCTCTTTTTACAATTATATATCCTCCTATGATAAATAACATAGCGAGTAATATATTATTAGCTGTACCTACAAAAAATGCAGCAAAACCACTAATAAATATTCCTACTGGGCCAAATTTACATATACCTATTATTCCTATTAAAATAAGTAAAATACCTATTACCTCAACTTGGTATCCACTTTTAGTTTTGTTATCTTTTTTTTGCTTTTTCTTTTTTGTCACTTGAAACACCCTCCAATTATCTATTACAATTATAACACAAAAAAAGCATAAAATAACTATTTATTTATTCCTAAATGTTTATATGCTTTATCTGTTACTATTCTTCCTCTATTTGTTCTTTTTAAAAGTCCTTTTTGTAGTAAAAATGGCTCATATACATCTTCTATAGTCGTTTGTTCTTCGCCTATTGACGAAGCAATTGCCTCTATTCCTACTGGGCCACCATTAAATTTTTCTATTATTGATTTAAGTAAATTATAATCTGTTTGATCTAGTCCTAAGCTATCAACTTTAAGTTTATCTAAAGCATACTTAGCTATAGATAAATTTATTTCTCCGTCACCTAACACAAGTGCATAATCTCTAACTCTTTTAAATAGTCTATTTGCAATTCTTGGAGTTCCTCTGCTTCTTTTAGCTAGTTCTAAAGCAGCATCATCAGTTATAGAACAATTAAGTACTCTACTTGTTCTTTTTACTATTTGCATTAATTCTTCATCAGTATAATAATTAAGTTTTGAAACTATTCCAAATCTATCACGAAGTGGGCCTGTTAAGTCACCTGCTCTTGTGGTAGCTCCAACTAATGTAAATGGAGGTAAATCAATTTCTATGCTTCTACTAGATGAATCACTTCCTATTATTATATCTAATTTATAGTCTTCCATAGCAGAATATAATATTTCTTCTATAAATCTTGGAATTCTATGAATTTCATCAATAAATAAAACATCTCCTTCTTCAAGGGTTGATAAAACGGCTGCTAAATCACCACTTTTTTCTATTGCAGGACCACTAGTAGTTTTTATATTACTTCCTAGTTCATTTGCGATTATTAAAGCAAGGGTTGTCTTTCCAAGCCCTGGTGGTCCATACAATAATACATGATCTAGTGATTCGTTTCTTAATTTTGCCGCCTTTATAAATATATTTAAATTTTCTTTTACTTCGGTTTGGCCAATATATTCATCTATGCTATTTGGTCTTATATTAGAATCAATATCTTCATTTAGTTTTTCATTTGTAATTATTCTTTCATCCATGATATTTCTCCTTCTTATTTATAAAGTCATATATTTCTTTCCAATTATTTACTTTTTTAAAATTAGTGTATTTTTTATTATATGTTGTAGTCATCATTAATACATCTATTCCAGTTTTAGAAACATTTGTACAATGTTTTACACTATCATCTATGAATATATCTATATTATTTTTTAAAGTAACTTCTTCCTTTTTTAATGAATTAACATACAAATTATCATATTTAATATTGTTTTGCTCTAAATATTTTTTTGTTTGATCGTATGGTTCTTCCATATCAAATGTACTTCTAGCAGTTATGAAGTTAATTTCATGTCCTTCTTCTTTAAGTTTATTTATATACATTACAGCATCTTTTTTTACAGGTACATTAAATGTTAGTTTGGAAATATTTTTTTTACAAAAATCATAATATTCTTCTAATGAACAATTTAGTGCTTTAAAATATGAATTATTTTCAGTTATATTTTTATCTAAATTGAATTTTTTTTCATAATATGGTTTTACAAATTCCCATGTATTACATATTGTGTCATCTATATCAATACCTATCTTCATATACTCTCCTACTTAAGCAATAGTTTTAAAGCTTCCTTAATTTGATTTTCAATTGCTGTTTCTGTAATATTAGGAAGTATTTTATTTATATCTACTGTTTTATATCCTAACGCTTTAAGTGCTTCAATTAATTCATCGTTTGTTTTTATAACTTGTTCTTTACTTATCAATTTTCCTTTTAAATCAAGTATTATTTGACGAGCAACCTTATCACCAATTTTTGGGAATTTTTTTAAATAATTAATATTTTCTTGTTCAATTGCACTTATTATATTATTTACATCTCCCATTGCAAACATCGGAAGAGCCATTTTACATCCTAAGCCTTTTACTTCAATTAATTTTAAGAATAAATCTTTTTCTTCTTTTGTTTTAAATCCATATAAACTTATTTCATCTTCTCTAACATTTTCATATAAATAAATTTTATATTCTTGATTTAAATTAAATGAATATGGATTTGATGTATATATTAAATATCCAATTTCATTATTATCTATTGTTATATAATTACTTTCTATTTCTTCTACTTTTCCTATTATATATGAATACATTTTATAACACCTATCCTCATAATAATTTTAGCACATCATACATTTGTTCGTCAAGAACAAAATAAATTTTGATATAACTTACCTCACAGTAAATTTTTTCTACTTCATTGAAACGTTAATTTCACCATAAACCAATATCAAATGGTCGCCACCCTACTTATTTTTGTTTACCTTAATTTTGTTTATATTATTTTCATATATTGTTTTATTCTTTTAAACATTATGTTTATACTTGCATTTAAATTTCTTTCTAATTCATTATGACATTTTGGACATTCATAGTTCCTTATTTTTAAATCTTTTATTTTTCCATTCTGTTTTATATTTTAATACTCTTACGAGTTCATTTAACAGATTTAATGTTAGTTGTTTTGCTATTCTATGATTTTGATACATTTTGATAATTTGGAACAATTTTCTGAATATATAAAAAAAGAAACTTTACTTAGTTTCTTCACATTTCTTTGGATCATAATCAAATACAAAATTTCCATTTAAATAAGTTGCTTTTATCTTGGTTGAATAATCAATTTCTTTTCCTGATTCATCTAGTATAGGTGATGATAAATATTCATCTTTTATAAGTGATTCTACAAAAATACAATATGTATTACTTTCCTTTTTTTCATATAATAATTTTTTATCATCGACATAAAGTTGGGCTGCATTCAAAATTATTTTTTTTTGAGCATCACTTATTTTGGATTTTGTACTATTAATTCTATTTGTAATTTGTGATATAGATATAATTGATATTAAGGCAAGTAAGACAATTACTCCAAGTATTTCTGCTAATGTAAATCCTTTATTTTTCATATCAAAACCTTCTTTACTATATAAATAATATCATAAATATTAAAATTAGTAAATAAAAAGGCATACCTGAAATGGTATGCCAAATATTATTTTAGATATCATAGTAAGGAGTGAAGATATCTTTAATAATATAACCGTACTTAGAGAATCGTATTTAAATTATTATTTCGTATCAATTTATATTTTATTATTCCGTATTAATTTTATTTTTTTACTTAACCTTGTTTATTATCACCTCCACTATTTACATTCTAACAGTGAATTGTGAAATTTATATGAACAAATAGTGAAATTTATTTTTTGTGGAAAAACGATTTAATAATATAAAATTCAAATATAATCATTATTATTACATATATCCATATTAATATGGTAGCTAAAATACCATTTGTATAACTATTAATCATTTCAATTAATGAGCCTGGAATATAATCACTTATAAATTTTCTAAGTTCTCCTCCAAATAAATTAGTATTTAAAAATGTAATTAATCTTAAAAATATATCTATCATACCTACTGAATATATAAATCCACTAAATGTTTTTTTTACGAAAAAAACTAATATTATTATTATAAATAAAACTATAACTGCAACCATTTTATTCTTCCTTTTCTAATGTATTTTTTTGTTCTAATAATTTATTATATGAATCATGATTTACTTGATTTAAAGAACTAAGTGAAATATTTATATTATAATTTCTATATCTTAATTCTTCTTGATTCATATATTTTGTTAAATCAATATTTATTGATTTATAATTGTTTGATTTTGTATTTATATTTATTTCTATATAATCAGATGACTCTATTTTCTTATTCATCATTTGATTAAATTCATTCATACCTACTTTATATACTGTTGTTTTAATTTCATCTTTTTCATTTTCATAAAGAGGTTCCTTATCTTTTATTAAATTATATATATTTTGAATATTTAATTTTGATAAATCAATTCCTAAAGGATTAACAGTTTCTTCTAATAATTCATCTTTTACTATATATGTATTATCAGAAATTAAGTATGTTTGGTTATCATATTCAAATACTGTTTGATTTGGAATATATGAACCTAGTATTTTATAATTATTTTCATCTGCTGTAATTTCATATGAAAAATCATAATTATCAATACTTTCTAATATTTGAGGAATTGTTTTTTTTGTAACAACTGGTGTATATCTAGCTGTTGAGCGTAATATCAATATTACAAAAAGAAAAAAGAAAAACCAAAGTCCTAAAATGAATAATCCTCTATATCTTTTATTTGACCAATATTCCTTTATTTTTTTTAAAAAGGTATTTTGTTTAATATTTTCTTTTATTTTACTTATTTTTTTCATATAACCTCTTAGCTTAAAATTCTACCTTCTAAAGCACCTTTATTTACAAGTCCACGCGCAAAATCAACTGCTTTCATTTTTCCTTTTCCATCTGGTTGTACTACTGTAAGAACTATTTCTCCATTACTTACTTTTACACCAATTCCATCTTTATACACTTTTGTAATTTGGCCATCTAGTAATTCAGGAAAAAAATTCTCTGTTTCATAACATTCCCAAACTTTAAGTATTTTTGAATCAAATATTGCATATGCTCCAGGCCAAGAATTTAAACCTCTTACTTTATTATATATTTCTCTTTTAGTTTTAGAAAAATCAATTTTCTCATCTTCTCTTTTAATTACAAATGCATATGTTGCATCATCTGAATTTTGTTTAATTCTATCATTTGTTCCATTTATAATTGAAGGTAATGTTTTTAATAAGAGTTTTTCTCCTAACTTACTTAATTTATCATGTAATGTTGAAGCAGTATCATTTTTTTCTATTTCTATTTCTTCACTACTAATAATATCTCCTTCATCCATTTTTGCATTCATATACATAATAGTAATTCCTGTTTTTTTATATCCATTCATAATTGCTCTATGAATTGGAGCACCACCTCTTAATTTAGGAAGTAAAGAAGCATGAACATTGATACATCCTAACCTTGGTATATCAAGTAATTCTTGGGGTAAAATTTGACCATATGCACAAGTTATAATTAAATCAGGTTCCATTTCTTTTATAACTTCTATTTCATTTGCTATTTTAACAGGTTGTAAAACAAGTATTGTATTATCAATTCCAACCTGTTTTATAGGTGATATACTCAAATTTCCATTTCTACCAACTGGTTTGTCTGGTTGTGTTACTATTGCTCTTACTTTATAATTTTCTATTAAACCTTTTAAAATAGGAACAGCAAATTCAGGAGTTCCCATAAATATTATTTTTAATTCTTTGTTTATATTTATATCTTCTATATTCATATTTTCACCCTAAACATATTTTAGCACATTCATATATAAAAATAAAGAAAAAAAAGTAACTTCAATTAATTGATGAAGCTACTTTCTAACGACGTGAATAATTTAAT
>ERZ857882.1134-NODE-1134-length-32165-cov-9.911865_pt1 | contig 32165 bp, 35 predicted proteins | sample MGYA00519697_ERZ857882 | MGnify/ENA primary metagenome ERZ857882 (study PRJEB31778, sample SAMEA3449373) | human gut metagenome | biome: human gut; feature: human-associated habitat; material: faeces | place: United Kingdom | collected 2010/2012 ...
TTATTCCTTAACTTTGATTAACTCTATTTTTTCATACGAAACTTTACACTATCTTTTGAACAATTATAAGAATCTTGAATTTCTTAATTTATTATAATGTGTATATAATAAATTGTCCAACATAATATATTAGTACTGATATAAGAATCCTATTTCTCTAGCTACTTTATCAGAAACTTCATATCCTGATATTTTTCTAATTATATTTACACACAACTTTATATTCCCTATTAAATTACAAGAAATCATTATCTTTCCATTATCAACAAAATCTTTATTAGCTATATTAACTCCATTTATTATATATTTAGAATCGGGTATTGAAATACCCTCCATATTTATTAAATGACTCAATAAATATACTCCATTAGAAAGTGTAGCTATATACTCACAATGACTATAAACTTTATTTAAATATTCTATAATATTTTCATTATCAAAAATATTTTCCTTTTCACTTCCACCAGGTATTATTAGAATATCAGGTAATATATTATTATATTTAATGTTGCAATCTATACCTATAAACCCATCTTTTATTTTTACAGAGTCAACATTAGATACTGAATATACATAAAAATAATCTTCCTGTAGAATTTCATTTCCTTTACTAAAAATATTACAAGCTATAGCATATTCTGTTATATCAACATTATTATATAACAAAATACCAATTTTAATCTTTTCATTAGCCTTGCAACTTATAAAATTATTTTTAGTTAGCTTATAAGTTCTTTGCTCCCTAATATTATTTAATTCTTCAAACCCAATCTTTTTTAATAAAGCTATACTTTCATCAGTCTTAACTGAATCTATTATAGCTTGTCCTCCAAATTCAAAAAAATAATACTCAAGTAATAATCTTAAAGCTTCTTCTCCGTAACCTTTTCTTCTATGTTCATAATGCACTTTTATATTAATCCTTGCAACCTTTGTAGCAGAATTATATCCATGAAAACTGACTTCTCCTATAGGATTATCATTTAAATCATAAATCAAGCAATAAAAATTTTTTCCATCTGTTGGGTTTACCATCTTTTTATAAAACATTTCCCACTTTTCTTTTGGGAATGAATATACTTCTCCAAAGTCCCCCATATTTTTTTTATTTCCCCATAATTCTTCTACAAAAGCTAATTCCTTAAAATCAGGCATTTTAATATAAATTAACTTTCCATTCCTTCTATATAAATTAATTTCACCCTTCATTATATCACCTATAATTATTTTCTTTTTTTTAAAGTAGATATATTAATAAATATCTCATAAATAACTACATTAATCAAGGAATAAGAGTCTCATATGTGAATTATGTAATTGAAAATTAATTTTTTTATTATCTATACTAATTACTTATAATAAATTATTTTTTTTCAGATATTGATTATATCTATAATCATAAAGATCAACGAATTTTCCAACAATTATTCCGTTCTAAAAAATATTTAGTATTTCTAAACTTCAAATGTTGTTTTATTAAACTACATTTTTAATAATCATGATTAACCTCAATGATATCAATGATTTTAGAAGAAATTTTTTTTGTGTTTTTTTATAAAAAATATTGATTTTTTATTTACAAATATATATAATTACAATTGTTTGTTTAGTAATTTTAAACATAAGGTTTAGTATTAGAAAATATTGATATGGAAGGTGTAATTGTGGAAATCGGTGAAAAAATACGTAGGTTACGTATTGAAAAACAATTAACTCAAGAAGAATTAGCCAATAGATGCGAATTATCTAAAGGCTTTATATCACAAGTTGAAAATGATTTAACTTCTCCTTCAATAGCAACTTTAATAGATATATTAGAAATCTTAGGAACTAACCTAAGAGAGTTCTTTAGTGATGCTAGTGAAGAAAAAGTTACTTTTACATATGAAGATATGTTTGAAACTGAAAATGAAGACTTAAAATATAAGCTAATGTGGCTTATACCTAACGCACAAAAAAATGAAATGGAACCAATTATGATAACTTTAGAACCTAATGGGCAATATATAGAAGAAGAACCCCATGAAGGTGAAGAGTTCGGTTTTGTCTTATCTGGTACAATAATATTGCATCTAGGTAAAAAGAAATTTAAAGTGAAAAAAGGTGAAAGTTTCTATTTTAAGCCTAGATCAAATCACTATATATCAAATTCGGGAAAAACCCAAGCTAAAGTAATTTGGATAAGTACTCCCCCATCATTTTAAATCTATAGAAAGAGGTGTTTATTTTGGAACAAAATATTATAGAAATTAAAGGTGTTTCTAAAACCTTTGAAGATAATTGTGTTTTAGACAACCTTTCATTAAACATTAAAAAGAATGAATTTTTGACATTGCTAGGTCCTAGTGGATGTGGAAAAACAACAACATTAAAAATAATTGCTGGATTTGAAGAAGCAGACAAAGGTGAAATTTTATTTAATGGAAGTGATATTTCATCCTTACCCCCATATAAGAGGCCTGTAAACACCGTATTCCAAAAGTATGCTCTATTTCCTCATATGAATGTCTATGATAATGTAGCTTTTGGATTAAAAATAAAGAAAACTCCAAAAAATGAAATAGACTCAAAAGTTAAGGAAATGCTAAAATTAGTATCTTTGGAAGGCTTCGAAAAAAGAAAAATCGAGTCTTTAAGTGGTGGTCAGCAACAAAGAGTAGCAATTGCTAGAGCACTTATTAATGAACCTGAAGTACTTCTTTTAGATGAGCCTTTAGGAGCTTTAGATTTAAAACTTAGAAAAGAAATGCAAATAGAACTTAAGAGAATACAACAAAGATTGGGAATTACCTTTATTTTTGTAACTCACGACCAAGAAGAGGCATTAACTATGTCAGATACAATAATAGTTATGAACAAAGGTAAAATTCAGCAAATGGGATCACCAGAGGATATTTATAATGAACCAGCTAATGCTTTTGTTGCTGATTTTATTGGTGAAAGTAATATATTAAATGGTAAAATGCTTGAAGATTGTAAAGTTGAATTCTGTAATAGAATTTTTGAATGTGTTGATAAAGGATTTAATAGTAATGAATTAGTTGATGTTGTTATTAGACCAGAAGATATAAAAATAGTATCAGCTGAACAAGGAATGTTAAAAGGAAATGTAAAGTCAATTATATTTAAGGGAGTTCATTATGAAATAGAAGTTGAAGAAGGAAATAATACATGGATTCTACACAATACTAAATATGCTGAAGTAAATTCTATAATAGGTTTAGATATTTATCCTGAAGATATTCACATAATGAGAAAGGTTTCAGGCAATGAGTAAATTAAAAGGATCTAGAAGAAATCTAGCTGCTTATCCATTTATATTTTGGAGCTCTCTATTTATTGTAATTCCTTTATTAATAGTATTATTCTTCGGCTTTACAGTTTCATCTCCTGATGGAAGTTATTCTTTTTCAGTAGAGAATTTTTTAAGATTAATTCAACCACAATATATTAAAGTTTTTGAAAGAAGCTTATGGCTTGCTTTTCTATCAACTTTTTGGTGCTTAGTTTTAGGTTATCCTGTTGCTTATATAATTTCAAAAATGAAACCTTCTAAAGGTAATATTTTAATTATGTTATTCATAGTTCCAATGTGGATGAATTTCTTACTTAGAACTTATGCATGGCTACCTATACTAGGTAAAAATGGTTTTATCAATAATATACTTGGCTATTTAGGTTTTGGACCATTTAATTTCTTATATAATGATGGTGCCGTAATATTAGGTATGATATATAATTTCTTACCATTTATGGTTTTACCTATATATACTGTTTTAACTAAAATTGATACTGATTTATTAAATGCAGCATCTGATTTAGGTGCTAATAGAAAGCAAGTGTTTATGAAAGTTGTTCTTCCTTTAAGCATGCCAGGAGTAATTTCTGGTATTACGATGGTATTTATGCCAGCAGTTTCAACCTTTGTAATTTCTAGATTACTAGGTGGTGGTCAATATATGCTTTTAGGTAACTTAATTGAACAACAATTTACAACAATGGGTGACTGGAACTTTGGTTCATCAATTTCAATATTTATGATGGCTATTATATTAATATGTATGGCTGTAATGAGTTTATTTGATAATTCAGAAGCTAAAGAAGGAGGTGGCCAATTATGGTAAAGGCTTTAGAAAATTTTATTAAAAAGTTTTATTTAATATTAGTTTTTATATTCTTATATATGCCTATTGCTGCCTTAATAATATTTTCCTTTAATGATTCAAAAACTATGGGAAAATGGTCTGGATTTACTTTAAAATGGTATGTTGAATTATTTAATAATGAAAATATTATAAAAGCTCTTTTCTTCACAGTAGTAATTGCTATTATTTCTTCTTTGGTAGCTACAATAATAGGAACTTTAGCAGCTATTGGAATTAACAAAATGAAGGGGCCAAAAAAAACACTATTATTAAATATAAACTATTTACCAGTATTAAACCCTGATATTGTAACAGGTATTGCATTAATGAGCTTATTTATATTCTTAAGACCTCTTACTAAGTTAGATTTTGGTTTTACTACAATGTTACTTGCACATATTACCTTTAATATACCATATGTAATACTTGCAGTTTTACCTAAGCTTAGACAATTACCTGAAAATATTGAAGAAGCAGCTTTAGATTTAGGTGCTACACCATCTTATACACTAAGAAAGATAATATTACCTCAAATTAAACCTGGAATCTTTGCTGGTATGCTAATGGCCTTTACAATGTCAATTGACGACTTTGTTATAAGTTTCTTCACAGCAGGTCCTGGAGTTACAAATCTTTCAATTGAAATTTTTGCTATGGCAAGAAGAGGTATTAAACCTGAAATTAATGCTCTTTCTACATTGATGTTTGTAACAGTACTAACCCTTTTATTAATAGCTAATAGAAAGGAATTTACAAGAGGTGATAAAGTTGAAAAAGCTTAAGAAGTTTGTAGCTATCTTATCTTCATTAATATTTATATCTTCAGCTTTTGTTGGTTGTAAAAATAATGATGAAAGTGGAAAAAGAACTTTAAATGTATTTAACTACGGTGATTATATAAATGAGGATTTAATAAAAAAATTTGAAGATGAAACTGGCATAGATGTTATTTATGACACTTATGAATCTAACGAAATAATGTATCAAAAGGTTAAGAATAGCCCTGGTACTTATGATTTAATCTTCCCTTCAGACTATATGGTTGAGAAAATGAAAAAAGAAGATATGTTAGAAAAAATAGATTTTAACAATATACCAAACTATAAATATATCGGAGAAGATTTTAAAAATTTATCTTATGATCCAAGCAACGAATACTCTGTTCCATATATGTGGGGTACTATAGGAATAATATATGATGCTGATAGAGTTGATGAGGTTGTAGATAGCTGGGATATATTATGGAATGAAAAATATAAAGGCGAAATATTTATGTTTGATTCTATAAGAGATACCTTAGCAATATCATTAGTTAGACTTGGATACTCAATGAATTCTGTAAATAAACAAGAATTAGATGAGGCAGCAAATGAATTAATAAATCAAAAACCTTTAGTTCAATCTTATGTTATGGATGAAGTAAAAGATAAGATGATAAATGGTGAAGCTATCTTTGCAACTGTATATTCTGGAGATGCTATATACATTCAAGAAGAAGCTCCAGATTTAAACCTTCAATATGTTGTTCCTAAAGAAGGTTCTAATAAATGGTTTGATGTTATGGTTATACCTAAGGGAGCAAAACATAAAACAGAAGCAGAAGAATTTATAAACTTCTTATCTGATCCTGAAAATGCCAAAGAAAATGTTGAGTATATAGGATATGCTACTCCTAACTCTGGTGCTTATGCTCTTCTTGATGAAGAAACACAAGAAGATGAAACTGTTTATCCTGCTGAGGAAGTTTTAGATAAATGTGAAATATTCAAAGACTTAGGTAATAATATTAAACTTTATGATGACGTTTGGTTAAAAGTAAAAATAAATTAGATTTTATATATCATATTAAAAGAGCTGCCTAAGCAGCTCTTTTAAATTGCTAAAAATATATTTATTTTGAAAACTCCTTATAAAGTTTCTTTCTTAATTTTCCATTATTCATCATTCATTATCCATTGTTTCCAAACCATAGCTTTATTTCTCTATTAGCACTATCCATACTATCTGAAGCATGAACGCAATTTTCAGTTTTGCTACTAGAATACATTTTTCTTATAGTTCCCTCTTTAGCCTTTTCAGGATTAGTATTACCATTTATCTGCCTAATTCTTTCTATAGCATTTTCTCCTTCAAGAATCAAGGCACATAAAGGTCCACTAGTAATGAAATTTAATAGTGGTATATAAAAATCCTTTCCTATATGTTCTTCATAATGCTTACTTGCAAATTCTTCAGTAATTTTCTCCATCTTCAAAGCTATTACCTTTAGATTATTCTCTTCATACCTCCCAATAATCTTTCCTATTAAATTTTTTCTAACAGCATCTGGTTTTATTAGTACTAGTGATTTTTCCATACTTTTTCCTCCCATAAAAATCCAATATTAAATTATACCCTTTATTCACAGATTTTATTAGTATTAATTTAGTATATTAACTCTTTTTCTTAAAATTATGGTATAATTTTCTTATCAATTAATGTGAGAGGTGGTATAGTGACTAGATATTATATTGTTGTTGATGGAAGAGTTCAGGGAGTTGGATTTAGATATTATTGCCAAATGAATGCATCTAGCCTTAATTTGACTGGCTGGGTACATAATATGTCAAATGGAATGGTAGATATGGAAGTACAAGGATCTGAAAGTTCAATTCAAAAGTTTATAAGTCTTATTAGTAAAGGAAATTATTTTATTAAAGTTACATCACTTTCAAAAAAAGAAATACCTATAGTTCCTGATGAAGATAAATTTAAAATCAAATAAAAAAGGAGATAGATAATATATTCCTTGCTCCGTCGCTTCGCTCCAAGTCGCCAGAATATAATATCTATCTCCTTTATACTGAAGGTAATAATTCCTCCATAACTCGGAATTATGAAAATTCCTCTATATAACTTTATAGTCATTTAACTGTAGCTTTTCTTCTTATTATTTTCGTCGCTGGCTCCAAGTCACCGCAACCTTATATAGCACACTTTCATACTGAAGGAAATAATTCCTCACCAGTTCGGAATTATGGAAATTGCTCTTTATACTCTTTTAATAATTCAACTATTATTTCTTCGCTTAATCTTTGTCGCTGGCTCCAAGTCACCACAATATATTATGTTTAATCTAAGTATTATTATTTTCTCTCTGCATTTGTATCGTAAAACATCAAGTTATTTTCTTGAATAACTCTTATTAGTTTATCTGCGTATATTAAGTTTCCTTCTTGGTCTTTTGCTGTGCTGTAACCTGCATCTTCTAGTGCTTGTGCTTGGTCTATATAGGTTTTTCCTTCAAATAATCCATTAGCTCCGTATCTTTCATTTTCATATAAAAACTTTCCATGGTCTTTAATAGAAGAATTAAGATTATCATATGCTCTAAAGGCTCCAACTATTACATCATCGTAGTTTTCTTTGGTTTCCATTTCTACTTTTTTACCATCCCATCTGCTATCAGCCTTAATCCCAAAAAGATTATTATATTTAGATGATAATGTGGATTCTCCCCATCCTGATTCTAATATTGCTTGTGATATGGTTATTGAGGGTAAAATACCGTAATTCTTATAATTATCTATTGCAACTGCAGAAATACTCTCAATAAACCCCAATTTATTTCTATCATTAATTAAGTCTTCGTTAAGATAGTTACTTTTTATTCTTTCTAAATTATCCTTTGCTAAAGTTTCTCTTTCACTATCTAAATTTAAGCTCTTTATTGCAGCTTTAAAAGAATTAATTCCTATTATGTTTCCTTCATTATCTTTTTTAAAAAATGAATTTGCTATATTATTAATATTTTCATTATTAATTTCAAAACTTCCATTATTTAAAGCTGAATTAATTGATGCTACTTCTTGCCAATTTAATTGATATCCAACTTTACTTAATTCATCAGTTATATCTATATAACTTTTAATTTCTTCTTTTGACATAGAAATATTATTTTCAAACTTATTTAATATTTTTAATGTAGATAAAAAAAAGGTTATTATAAAAACTATAATAAATAATAAAGATAAGCTTATTCTTTTCACCCTATTTCTAGTTACCTTCCCCTTTATGTTACTTCCCCTTCTATAAGTCCCTTTATATTGCAAAGCTTCACCTCCAAGTTTACTTAATAATATTTTATAATAATATTACTAATTTATAAATCTTATTAACAATATTTAAAGTAATTTTTTTATTTCTCTATATCCTTGAATACTAAAGGAAAGTAATTTATAAAAAATTATTAACATGGTAATATTTTTATAAATTTCTAAAAAATAAAAACCCATGAATTGAAGAATTCATGAGTTATGATTATAAAAAATAAATTATTTTACTTTACTACTTATATAATGGTCCGTATGTTGCACAAGCTCTATAATCTGAAGCTTCAAGGGTTTCAGTTCCAAATGCTGCCCAACTATGAGGTCTAAATATTCTATCATGTGCTACATTATGCATAGAAACTGGTATTCTAAGCATAGATGCTAATGTTATTAATTCTGCACCAATATGTCCGTATACTGTTACTCCATGATTTGCTCCCCAATTAGCCATTACACTATATACATCTTTAAAGGCACCTTCACCAGTTAAGTTTGGTACAAACCAAGTTGTAGGCCATGTACGATCTGTTCTTACATCTAATTTATTATGAACCTCATCTTCTAATACAGCTGTTTGTCCTTCTGCTATTTGAATTACAGGCCCTATACCTTCTACAATATTCACACGAAGCATTGTTACAGGCATTTCTGCTTGTGTTTTAAAATGAGAAGAGAATCCACCCCCTCTAAAATATTCATAATTTGCACGACACCAATCTGTTGCTTCTGTACAAGCTTTTATGTCACTTTCAGTCATATCCCACCAAGCCTTCATACAGCCTTCTCCATTTTCATTTTTTGCTGCTCCTGTACAATCCAATGCAGTAGCTCCTGAATTTATTAAATGTATAAAACCTACTTCTGCTACTCCTTGTGGTTTTTTTCCTGTTACTCTTTCACAAGCATCTGCACTCCAGTAAGTCCTTACATCATGAAAACAAGGTGCTTTATCAGAAACTAATGTTCCTAATAACATTGCAACTCCATTTAATGTATCATTTTCAGTTGCAAATGCTACAGGATTCTTTGCTCCATTCCAATCAAAACTAGATGCCATTATAGCTTCCATAAAGTCTCCATTTGGAAGCCAATCTGTCCACATTCTTTGTCCTTGGAATCCACCTGCTATAGCATTACGACCTAATGACTCTTCACACCATCCCATTTGTGCTAACTTCTCATTTCCAAACATAATATCTTTAACTACCATAGCCATCTTAACAACAAATTCCCAATCTTTATCTTCTGGAATAACCTTTGATTTTGTTATTATTTCAGGTAGTACTTTTCCTGCGTTGCAATCAAATCCTTCTTTACAATGTTCTTTAGTCCATGCTAATGCTTTCTCAAATTCTTCTTCATCATAAATTCCTAATGTTATACGTCTAATTATTTCTGTCATATCTACCCATTCTGGTCTCATACCTAAATACTTCTGAAATAATACAGGATCGCAGAAAGAACCAGCTATGCCCATAGACACACTTCCAAAATTAACATATGATTTATTTTTCATCATTCCAACAGAAATTGCACATTTAGCAAAAGTTAAAATCTTATCTTCAACATCTTTTGGAATACTCTTATCATCCATATCTTGAACATCATGTCCATAAATTGAAAATGCAGGAAGTCCTCTTTGTGCATGAGCCGCTAAAACAGCTGCTAAATAAACTGCTCCAGGTCTTTCTGTTCCATTAAATCCCCATACAGCTTTTATAGTATTTGGATCCATATCAAAAGTTTCAGATCCATAACACCAACAAGGTGTAACAGTTAATGTTGCACAAACATTTTCTTTTGAAAATTGTTCAGCACATCTTGCTGCTTCAGCACCTCCACCAATAGTAGTTTCAGATATAACACATTGAACTGGAGTTCCATCATAATATCTTAATTTAGATGAAATTAACTCTGCTGCTGCTTTTGCCATTCCCATAGTTTGTCCTTCTAAACTTTCTCTTACTCCACCCCATCTTCCATCAATAGTAGGCCTAATTCCTATTTTAGGATACATCATAATCATTCTCTTCCCTTCATCAATAAATTAATTTACAAAATATACTTTTTACAGTTAATTCTTTTTACATTTTAAATGTGCATTTTGATTGCATATAAAATATTAAGATTATTTTTGAATTCGTTTTCAAAATACTTATTTAATTTTATAATTTTATTAATTCTAAAAATTTATTATATGTCTTATCCCACTCTTCTTTATCTTCAGGCTCATAAATCTTTATATCTTGTGATTTTGATATTAAATTTCTTGCAGCCTGTAGTCCTTCTACTTCTCCTGTAGCAATAAGTTGTAAAACTAAATTACCAAGTACAGTTGCTTCTACTGGACCTGCAACTACCTTTCTACCACAAATATTGGCTGTTAACTCACATAATAATTTACTTTGAATTCCTCCACCAACCATATAAATAGTGTCATAATGTTTTTCTGTACAATCTTCGATTTCTTCTAATGCTTTTCTATACTTTAAGGCTAAACTTTCATTTATACATCTTACAATTTGTGGTACACTTTCTGGTACAGCTTGATTAGTTCTTATACAATATTCTTGAATTCGTTTAGGAATATTTCCTTGAGCTACAAATTCTTGTGCATCAGGGTCTATAAAGCATTTTAAAGACTCCGTTTTACTTGCTAATTCTTCTAATTCACCAAAACTGTATTCATTTCCTTCTCTTATCCACTGTCTTCTAGATTCTTGAATAAGCCAAAGACCTATAATATTTTTCAAGAATGTAATTTTACCTTCATAACCACCTTCATTTGTTATATTATATCTTTCTGATTTTTCATTAATAATTGGACTATCTAATTCAGTTCCAATTAAAGACCATGTTCCACAGCTTAAGAAAATAAAATCTTTTTCTTCAGTGGGAACAGAAATTAGAGCACTTTGTGTGTCATGAGAAGCAACTGCTACTACATCTACTTTATTAACACCAAGTTCCTCACAAATACTTTCACTTAACTCACCAATTATTGTCCCACTTGGAACAATTTTCGTAAATATATATCTAGGTATATTTAAGGCATTTATTACTCTATCTGACCAATTTCTATTATTGGCATCAACTAATTGAGTAGTAGATGCAATAGAATACTCCGTAATTTTCTCTCCCGTTAACATATAATTAAATAAATCTGGTATCATTAAAAGAGTTTCTACTCTTTCAATTAATTCTGGTCTTTCCTTCACTATTGATAATAACTGAAAAACTGTATTTATCTCCATAAACTGATTTCCTGTAATTTTATAGAATTCAGCTTTAGGAATTCTTTCAAAACTTTCTTCTACCATTCCTACTGTTCGTTTATCTCTATAATGAATAGGATTTTCTAAAATATTCCCATTTTTATCTAATAATCCAAAATCAACTCCCCAAGTATCAATCCCAATACTATCAAATCCACCTGAATTCTTTGCTTTAATAATTCCTTGCTTTATCTCATGAAATAATCGTAGAATATCCCAATACATAATATCATTTATTATAACTGGATCATTTGAAAATCTATGAATTTCTTCTAAATTAATAGTATTTTCATCATAAACTCCTATCATAGCTCTACCACTTGATGCTCCAAAGTCAAATGCTAATATTCTTTTTTTCACATACTCATCCCCTTCTAAATATTCTATAAATTAATTTTATAAATACTAATTTCCATTTACAATTTAATATCTTACTTAAAAAGTAGAATAATTTACTTTTAAACTATAGAATACTTAGAATATACAAACTATTCTTTTTTTATCTTTACATTATTTCTCTCAAATGTATCATGCCAATCATTTGACGGATTAGAATCTGTAACAACATAATCTACATCGAAAAAATCTCCCATTCTAACAAATGAAATTTTATCGAATTTTCTACTATCTACTACTAAAATAACTTCTTTTGCAGATTTTATCATACGCTTTTTAATTTCAACATCTGCTTCACTAGAATCTGTAATTCCAATTTCCTTATCTATTCCCTTACAAGATATAATTGCTTTATCTACATGGAAATTACTAATCATCTTTTCTGTTTGTGGACCAATAAGTGCTAGAGCACCTTCCTTCATTAATCCTCCAGTTGATAATATTCTCCATCCCTTCTTATCTGATAATTCAAACATAACTTCTAAAGAATTTGTTATAACTGTTATATTTTCTTTATCTCTAATGCTTTTTGCAATATATAAAGCTGTGCTACTTGCATCTAGCATAATATGTTCACCATCTTGAATCATATTTGAAACAATTTCAGCAATTTTCTTTTTTTCTTTAATATTATTTTGTTTTCTAATGTTATATGGCAAATCTTCCTTTAAATCATCTACTAATACTGCACCACCATAAGTTTTTTTAGCAAGACCTTTTTGCTCTAATAATTCAAGATCTCGTCTTATGGTTTCTTCAGTTACTTTATAATGCTTACTTAAATCTCCAACTAATACTTTCTTTTCTTCTTTTAATTTAGATAAAATTTCATTTCTTCTTTCTATCGCCAACATTTTTCTTTCTCCTACATTCTACAAAATAGTATCCCAAAGTTCTTTATCTGGATTTGCTATAACACAACAATCTAAAAGCATTCCACTTTTTCCAACAACTTCTGTAGCTTTTTTAATTGCAGCTTCTACAGCTCCTACATCACCAGTAAGCATAAGATATGATTTTCCACTCATCCCTCTTGCTATTCTTATTTCTATAAGCTCTACCTGAGATGTTTTAGCAGCTTCATCTGCAGCTACTATTATTGATGCAGCTGAAAATGTTTCTACAATTCCAAGAGCCTGTTTATTTTTAATCTCTGATGCTCCATAAATTGCTGATAATATATCTTCATGTGGATTACCTAAAACGAAGCTATCTATAAGGTTTTCTGCATGAGCTTTTTTAGATGCTTCAATTGAAGCATTTACAGAACTTAAGTCTCCACTAAATATAACAATATATTTTCCAGGACAGACTGTTTTAGCTTCTATTATAGATACTTTAGCAGTTTTAAGAATCATATCAGCAGCTTGAACTCCTGTTGACACTGTTAAGTATTCAAGCATTCCAATTGCTTTTCCCATATTTCCCTCCTAACTACATAGTTATTGTAGTTAAACATTAATTCTATTATTTTCAATCTGTCCCTATTAAAGCTTACCTTTTACATATTATAATATATTTTTCATTTACCTCCAATACTATTCCAGCTATGGATGAATGACAAGGTACTGACAGACTATTTTCTTTTGCCTTTGAAATCATTTGACCTTCTTCCACTATATCTCCCTTTTCCACCACTGGTATGGATGGAACTCCTATATGTTGGCTTAACTTTATCTTTACTTTATTTGTAGTAATTTCATCTAAACTTAAAGGTGCTGATACATCATATTTAGAAATACCTAAACGTGATTTTAACCTATCTAAAGATATCATTCTTTCTTTTCTAAGCTTATTCATTTTTGAAAGAGGGACATCTTTTGGTGCCATAATACCATTATTTCTTAACTGTGTTCTACATTCATTTATTAATGTTTGAGGTGATAAGCATTGTTCACAAGCATACATCTCACAAATACCACATTGTGAACAAAAGAAAGTATTTAATGATGACTGTATATTTGCAGTATCTACGGACATAACATTTCTCATTAATGCATGTGGTTCAATTGGATACCCAATTGCATATCTTGGACACATTTCTGTACATTTATTACATTGACAGCAAACAGATTTAGCTCTTTTTACACTAATGGATATATTTTGACTTTTTTTCCTTACTATATATTGATCTTGTGGAAAAACTAATAATCCATTAGTTGTTTTTGTAACAACATCTATTTCTTTAACTAAAGATCCTGTCATAGGTCCCCCTTGAATAAGTGCTGGATTTTCTATGCTAGGTCCACCAGCTAATTTTAAAACTTCATCAAAAGTTATTCCTATTGGAACCTTTATGGTTTTAGGCTCTTTTACCTCTCCAGCAATTGTTATATATTTATGAGTAACTGGCTTATCTTCAAATAAAGCTTTATATATGTTATAAACAGTTTCTACATTATATACTATAACCCCTACAGATAAAGGTAATTTACCAGGTTCGACTAATCTTCCAGTTGTCTCATAAATAGTTATAATTTCATCACCTGCTGGATATATCTCAGGAAGAAAAGATAATTTCATATTTACTTGAAAAAACCTTTCTTCAATAGCTGTTTCAATGGCTTGTACTGTTTTCACATAACACTCTTTAGTTGCTATTACAACATCTTTTGCTCCAATAACACTTGCAATATAATTTAAAGTATTTACTATTTCATCAGCTTTTAAAGCAAGTAATTGTTGATGTAGCTTAAGCAATGGTTCACACTCTGCACAATTTAATATAATAGTATCAATACCTTCATTTAATTTTGCATAAGATGGAAAACCAGCTCCACCTGCACCTACAACTCCATTACTTTGTATAATATTTTTCAACTCTAATATATCCATTATTTATCTTCTCCAAGTCCTATTCCATCATCTATAATACCTACAATAAGGGCATCAACTGGTGTATCTTGATTTTTAAATCCCATACGAGCTGCACTACCAGTTACTATAAGCACTATATCACCTATCCCAGCTCCAACATTATCAATTGCAACCATACGTCCCTTATTAATCATATTATCAATAGGATGAACTATCATAAATTTAGAACCAATCAACTTTTCATTTTTTCTTGTTGCTACTACACTTCCTACAACTTTTCCTAATATCATTTTACACCTACTTTATTTTTTAATAGGTATCCAAAAGTGCCTTTAGTAACATTTGCTGCATTAGCTTCATCTATATCAATATGCATTTCTAAAGTAAAGCTATTATCAACACGAATTAAGACATTATGAAACTCTGTTTTCCTATCATTATCTATTATTACAGATACAATTTCACCATCTTTTACTCCAGCCTCTTTTGAATCCTCTTTCGACATGTGTATATGACGTTTTGCTATTATACATCCTTCTTCTAAAAATACTGTGCCCTTAGGTCCTACTACAGCAATTGATGCTGAACCATCTATATTTCCTGAATCACGTACTGGTACCTTAATCCCAAGTTTAAAGGCATCTGTTTGTGATATCTCAACTTGGGATTTGCTTCTTGCAGGTCCCAAAACTCTAATATTTTCAATAGCTCTAAGCTTTGTTCCAACAATAGTAACTTGTTCGTTTGCTGCAAATTGGCCACCCATTAATTCTTTCTTTTTTGTTAATTTATATTTAGGTCCAAATAATATTTCTACATGTTCTTGTGTTAAATGGATATGCCTAGCTGATACTCCAATTGGAACCATAAAACCATTTGAACTTACTTCTTCTTTTTTAAGAGTATCTTTTACTACTTTTATAATGAATTCAAGGGTTTTTTCATCCATATTTTACACCCTAACTTTCTAATAGATATTTAAATAGAAGGTAATATTTTTTCTACATCTGCATGTGGTCTTGGAATTACATGAGTTGCAACTAATTCTCCAAGTCTTGAAGCTGAATCTGCTCCAGCTTCTACTGCTGCTTTAACAGCTCCAACATCTCCACGAACCATAACAGATACTAATCCTGAGCCTATTTTTTCTGTTCCTACTAATTCTACATTAGCTGCTTTTAGCATTGCATCTGCTGCTTCTATGGCAGCAACCAATCCTCTTGTTTCTATCATACCTAATGCTTGTTGTATCATTCTTTTTTCCTCCTTCTTATTTCCCTTTACTTTTTTTATTTCTTTTTTTTGCACTTTTTCTTTTATTTCTTCTTTATTGACAATATTATTAGGTGCTTCTTTTTTATTGTTCTTAGCTTCTTCCATAATATATACACCTCTTAGATATTATTTATTCTTTTTGAACTCATTTCTACTATTCTTACTATTTCTTCATGTGGATTTGCTATTACAGCATGAATACATGGCTTCAATGAATTATTAACTGCACATTCTATTGCTGCATTAACAGATGATATTTCTCCTTCTATAATTATTGTTACAAGCCTTCCTCCTAATTTTCTTTCCCAGGTTACAAGCTGAACATCTGCAGCCTTACACATATTATCTAATGCTGTTATTGCAGCTGTTACACTTTGTATTTCAATAAAGCCCAGTGATTTCATAACTTTCTCCTTTTCACATAAGAAGTTTATTTTATACTTGGTAGTATTTTTTCTACATCTGTATGTGGCCTTGGTATTACATGAACTGCAACTAATTCTCCCAATCTTTCAGCAGCTTGACTTCCAACTTCAGTTGCTGCTTTAACAGCTCCTACATCTCCACGAACCATAACAGATACTAATCCTGAACCTATTTTTTCTGTTCCTATTAAGGTAACTTCTGCTGCCTTTACCATTGCATCTGCTGCTTCAATTGCTGCTACTAAACCTCTTGTTTCTATCATTCCCAATGCTTCTTGTGCCATTTTTTTATTCCTCCTAAATTTTTTTTTTTACTTTAAATTTAATCTTTATCAAAGCCACTTATTTTAAATATCTTATCTATAGAGTCTTCTGGTCTAGATATTACATGTTTAGATATTACACCAGTTAATTTATTTGCTACATTTTCTGCTACTTCTATTGCTAACTTAACATTTTCTACACTTCCTCTAAATTTCACCATAACAATAAGTGGAACAGGAAGGTTATCCGCATTTGCTGGTTTATTTCTATCAAAAGCTTCAATTGTAACATCTGCGGCTTTACATCCAGCATCTGCAGCTACAAAAGCTGCTGTTAAGCCAAATACTTCTATCATTCCTACAGCTGCCGCCATACTTTTACTCTCCTATATTTTTATTCATTAATTATTGCAATCTTTAGTCCTTCCATAGCAAGATTAGTTTTATGACCTTCATTAATCTTATCTAGTGAATAAGTATGCGTTATTATCTTTTCTATTGGAAGACCTATTCCTTTAGCTCTTTTTAAGAAATCAAAAGTTGTTGCATAATCTCTTAATGTATATACCCATGATCCAACTACTGTAATTTCCTTTGCGCATATATCAAAATGAGGATTTATAGTAGAATCTCCACCATTTATAAAAAATCCTAATTCACACAGTCCCCCACCATTTCTTATAAATTTATATATATTAGAATGTGCTATAGGAGATCCTGTACATTGGAATGCAAAATCAGCTAAATAACCTCCAAAGCTATTCTTAACACCTTCTGCTAATGCTTCATTTCCTTTATAATTCTTAAAATTAACAACATTATTAGCTCCTAGCTCTTTAGCAAATTCTAATCTTTTTTCTTCGCCATCTACTGCAACAATATTTTCTATTCCCATTGTTCTTAAAACAGCTATACAAATTAGTCCTATTGGTCCACACCCTTGTACAACTACTCTGCTGTTAAATCTTAAAATTCCTGTAGTCTTTGCTCTTTCAACAGCATGAATCAATACTGCACATGGTTCTATAAGTATTCTTGAATATAAGTCTAAATCACTTACATTAAAAATAGTTGAACCTTCACGTATTACTATATAATCAGCAAACCATCCATTTAAATGAATATCGTCATCTGGTAGTAATCCATAAACATCTGCTCCACCAACATTTTGTTTGTTTAAATCAAACATCGTAATTTCTGGATTATCTTTAAATATCATGCATGATACTACCTTATCTCCAACCTTTAAAGGCTTGCCTGCACTATCCTTAGATACATTTTTACCGATTTTAACGATTTCACCAGTGCCTTCATGACCTAATACTACTGGTATTAATCCAAATGGATCTCTTTTAAACTCATGTGCATCTGTTCCACAAATACCACAACCTTCTACCTTTACTAAAATATCTTTATCACCTATTTCAGGAATTGGATATTCTTTTATTTCGAAATTCTCTAATTTTGTAAGCATTGCAACACGACTAGTCTTTGGAACTGCATCCTTTGAATGATTGCACTTACATGATCCGTTCTTACAACCTGTACTTTCAGTTGCCATTCCTTCTAAAACTTGCTTAACAATTCTCTCTATGTCAATATTTTCCATCTATTTAATACCTCCTTATCTAATGCACAAACTATCAGACATAACACATCTTCTTTGCTTTGTAAAACTTCTTGTAGAAGTTAAACCTTCTCCTGTTCTACTTGCAATAGTAAATGTACAAAAACCTTCTCCTCCAAAGCCAAGTGCTGCATAAGAAGGAGCATTTTTAACTAAAATAGCTGTATCCATTGCTTTTGCATATCTAGTTAATGTCTCAACATTTTTAGAATGTATATGTGCTGAATGTCTATTTCCATGTTCAAGCCATACACACTTTTCAATTGCATCATCTATATTTTTAGCAATTACAATTCCAAGAATAGGCATCATTAATTCTTCTGCAATTAATGGATTTTCTTTATCTCCTTCAAAAATGATACATCTTGTTCCTTCTGGAGCTTCAACACCTATCATTTTTAGTAATGTAATTGCATCTCTACCTACACACTTACGATTTAATCCATTGTCTGTCAGTACAGTGGCTGCTAATTTCTTTTCTTCTTCCTTAGAAAGAATATATCCACCATTCTCTTTTAAGTAATAAATTAACTCATCAATTATATTTTCAATAGCAACAACTTCTTTTTCTGCTATACATGGAAGATTATTATCAAAAGTACATCCATTTATAATATCTTTAGCTGCTTTTTGAATATCTGCACTTTCATCAACTAAAACTGGTGGATTTCCAGCTCCTGCACCAATACCTCTTTTACCAGATGAAAGAACTGCAGTTACTACAGCTGGTCCACCTGTTGCAGCAATTAAATTTATATCCTTATGTTTCATCATAATATTGCTTGTTTCTAATGTAGGATTATTTAGTGAAACAACTATATTCTCAGGACCTCCAGCTTCTATTGAAGCTTCATTTACAAGATTTACTGCAAAATTAGATACTTTTACAGCTGCTGGATGTGGACAAAACACAACAGTATTTCCTCCTGCTATCATCCCTATGCTATTACATAAAATAGTTTCACTAGGATTAGTACATGGTGTTATTGCTCCAATTACTCCAAAGGGTCCCATTTCAACTAATGTAAGTCCTCTATCTCCTGACCATGCTATTGTTTTAATATCTTCTGTTCCTGGTGTTTTTTCTGCAAGAAGTTGATGCTTTAATATCTTATCACCAACATTTCCCATTCCAGTTTCCTCTACAGCCATTTTTGCAAAAGTCTCTGCATTTTCTAAAGTTTTCTTACGAATATTCTTTATTATCTTTTCTCTAAAATCTAATGACATTTTCTTAACTACTTCTTGAGCCTCTCTAGCCTTCGCTATTGCAACATTCATATCATCGAATAATCCTAGTTTCTTTTCTTCATTTTTATTTGAAGCTATACTTGCTAGAACTTTTTCTATAATTAATTTAATTTCATCTTCCTTCACTGACATAACATAACCTCCTCTAAGCATTCTTGTCCGTATGCCGCTAACAAACTATCTTGTTCTTCAGATCCTCCACTTACTCCTAATCCAGCTATTAGCTTACCTTTATAAATAAGTGGAACTCCACCACCAAAAATAACTATCTTTCCTTCATTAGTATATTGAATTCCATATAAAGGGCTCCCCGGTTGACTTAATGCTTTTAGTTCCAATGTGGACATTTTTAATGCAACTACTGTATAAGATTTCTTTAATGCAACATCATAGCTAGCAATATATGAATTATCCATGCATTGAACTGAAATTGGTATTCCTGCTTCATTTGCTATAGCAATAACTACTGATAACCCCATTTTATTTGCTTTTTCTTTTATTTTTTCTGTTAATGAAATTGCCTTTGATAAATTCATCTTAGGAATTGAAATATTATTTAATATTTCTTTTACTATACTTTGTACATAGGCTTCATCCATTTTTGTCTCTCCTTTTTAGAAGCTTTATCTATTATTTAATTCTTCTATAACCTTTTTTGTAATTTGTGCTATTATGTCACTATTAGAGTCATTTTCTTTTTTATTGTTTCCATTACATAATGTACCACAAGTATGACAGCTTGGCTTTCCTGATAAAGTATTTGGGCAAATATTAGCTGGATGCTTTCCTGTCATTCCAAATTGACGTCTAAGTTCATATAATCTTTCAACTTGATCTTTTGATAATTCTTGTGGTCCTCCTAAGTGTTCTGAAATATATAATAACTTTGCATAAAATTCTAAGGACTCCATCTTCATATAAGCTGCTTCTAATGAATCGGAATAACTTAAAGCTCCGTGATTTTCTAAAAGTACTGCATCAAAATACTGTAAGTATTCAGATACTGAATTAGGAATTTCATCAGTAGATGGTGTTCCATATTTAGCAATTGGTACACATCCTAATGCAATTACTGCCTCTGGCATAATAGGTTGTGTTAAAGGTCTTCCTGCTATTGCAAAACCTGTTGCATACATTGGATGTGCATGAACTACAGATTGTACATCTGGCCTTTCCTTATAAACTCTTAAATGCATCTTTATTTCTGATGAAGGTTTAAAACCTTTATTGGCAAATAATATATTTCCATTTATATCAACCTTACAAATATAATCTGGTGTCATAAATCCCTTACTAACTCCTGTTGGTGTACATAAGAATTCATTTTCTGAAATTTTAACAGAAATATTTCCATCATTTGCTGCTACCATTCCACGATTATAAATTCTTTTTCCAATTTCACATATTTGTTTTTTTATTTCAAACTCATTTTGCATATTTTCCTCCTCTTTTATATAAATAATTTATATTTTTAATTACATACTTAACTTTATAGAAACACATACTATTTTTATGTTTTTGTAACGCTACATATTGTAAAGCTTAATTCTTCCTTGCAATAATATATTAAAGATTTAAGAGCTATTGTACCTGTTATAACTAAAGTTCCACTTACTCTATCTATAAAAGCAATTTCTATTCCTGCTGATTTCAAAGAAATATCTGCTGCAATTATTGCTGATTCAGCTGGACTCATAGTTACTATTCCAATTGCAGATTTTTTATAATCACCCTTTAAATCTAAACCTAACTTTTCATACAAAGCTTTATCTGGATTTGCAATTATATGTGCTAAAGTAATTTGTTTTCCTGGTACAATTTCTTGAATTATTCTCATTCTATCTTCTAAGAAGTATTGTTCCATCTTAAACCCCCTTGATACTTTCCTTTTTAGCCACCTATTTTTCCACTAATCCCTATATTATTTACTACTTGTTGTAATTTCTTCATTTTTTCTTCTGATGGTGGTTCTATTGAATCAAGCAAATAATCTCTATTTAATCCAGTATACTTATCTCTTCCTAGTCTATGATAAGGTAATAGGTGTATTTCTTTTACGCCTTTTAAATTCTTAGTAAATTTAGCAATATCTAATATTTCCTTTTCTGTATCGTTAAATCCAGGAATAACAGGAACTCTGATGGTTAAATTAGATCCAAAATTAGATATTTTTTTTGCGTTTTCTAATACTAATGAATTATCGCTTCCTATATATTCTTTATGTTTTATTGGATTAATATGCTTTATATCCATTAATACATAATCAACTTCTGGTAAGATTCTCTCTATAACTGAAAAATTTGTACATGCTGTTGTTTCTATTGCAGTATTTATTCCAAGCTCTTTACAACCTTTTAATATTCCATAAGCAAAGTCTGGTTGAAATAAGCACTCACCACCTGAAAGGGTAACCCCACCACCACTTCTCCTGTAATATGCTCTATCCTTTTCTATTTCAGATAATACTTCTTTAACAGTAATATCTTCACCTATACTCTTTATTTTTCCATTTACCTTCATTTTCTCTATTTCAAAATTTTGCGATTCTGGATTGCAACACCATCTACATCTAAAAAAGCATCCTTTTAAAAATATAATAGTTCTTATTCCTGGACCATCATGAACAGAAAATTTCTGTATATCAAAAATTCTTCCCTTTATATTTAAATAATCATTTTCTATATTTTTACTAATCATATTAAAACCCAACTTGTTCTGTACGGTTAATAATATCATCTTGAAGTGATCTAGATAGAGATGTAAATAATGCACTATATCCAGCCACTCTTACAACTAGTGTTTTATATTGTTCTGGGTTCTTTTGAGCATCTAATAGTGTTTCTCTACTAACAACATTAAACTGAATATGACTTCCCTTTTGGTCAAAAAAACCTCTAATATATGCTACAAAATTTTCTAATCCAGCTCGTCCACTTAATGCTGATGGATGGAATTTTTGATTAAACAATGTTCCATTTGATGCTATTGAATGATCTAACTTAGATACAGAATTAGCTGCTGCTGTAGGTCCTTTTACATCCTTACCTGCTGTTGGTGAAACTCCATCTGCTATTGGTCTATAAGCTAATCTTCCATCAGGAGTTGCTCCTGTTTGAGCCCCTAAAGGTACATTAGCTGATACTGGATATAATCCTGCTTGATACTGACCACCTCTTGGATTTTTATATTTTTCTAAAGGCTTTGTATAAGTATAAGCTACCTCTCTTGCAAAATTATCAACCTCTTTGATATCATTTCCAAACTTAGGTATATCATTTATCTTATCTAATAACTCTTCATATTTTTTCTTCTTTTCTTCTGAAACAGTCATTAACTTTTTCACTATATTTACAACCTTTAAAATTTCATCTTCAGTAAGTTTAATATTTTTATTCAATAAATTCTTAACTATTTGCATAGTAATATTTTCTATCTTATTCTTTGAAATTCCCTTACCGTAATTATCACGTAAGGCTTCTCTGTATTCTTCTAAAGTTAATTCTTTTTTATTAAATACTAACTCATTTATCGCATATAAAGAATCAGTAACATTTGCTATTCCAAAACCTTGAGGTCCAGTAAAGTTATATACGGCTCCACCCTCTTGTACTGACTTTCCTCTTTTTATACAATCATCTATCATAGAAGAAAGGTAAGGAAGTGGACAACGTTCTTTATGTGCCATATCTATAGAGTTGCAAGCATTTACTAATAATTCTATAAAGTAATTCATTTGTTTTTTATAAGCCTCATAGACTTCTTCAAAGCTATTCATTTTAGTAATATCACCTGTAGATATTCCTATTAACTCACCATTATCTATACCATTTTCAAATACTAATTCTAATGGTCTACACATATTAAAGAATGCTGCATCATGCCATCCTTCTGTTTTACCTGCTTTTTGTGGTTCAACACATCCAATTATGTTATATTCTCTAGCATCACTTAAAGTTAAACCTCTGTTTACTAATGATGGTATAATAACTTCATCATTATAATAAGCTGGTAACCCTATTCCAGTTTTAGTTAATGTAACTGCCTTTACTAAAAAGTCATGTGGTGTTTTATTCCAAACTCTAACAGATAATGAAGGTTGAGGTAACATTATATGCAAAGATGCTTCTATGCACATATAAGATAAGTCATTTGTAACATCTATACCTTCTCCATTTTGGCCTCCAACAATTAAATTTTGAAATAATCCATAACCTGCAAAACCTTCTGCTGAAGCTGCATCTCTAACCTTATTAAGTTCATTTAATTTAACCCAAATACAATCTATAAGTTCTTGTGCTTCTTCCTTATTTAGTTCTCCTTTATTAATACTTAATTCATAATAAGGATACATATATTGATCAAATCTTCCTGGTGATATAGAGTGTCCACTTGATTCTAATTGAAGAAGCATTTGAACAAACCAAAAAGACTGACATGCTTCATAAAAATTCCTTGCTCCTTTTTCTGGAACTCTATCACAATTTTTAGATATTATTTCTAATTCTTTTTTTCTTTTTTTATCAATACATTTTTCTGCAAGCTTTTTAGCTAAAACAGAATAACGTTTTGCATAATTAATAACTGCTTTGCAGCTTAAAATAACAGAATTTAAAAACTGACTTTTACTTACATAGTCCATATCTGAAACTCTACAAAGCTTTAATTCATCTTGTGCTTCTTTTATAATACCTTCATATCCTATTTCTAGGATTTTGTCATAACATACTGTTACATGACCAACCCCATTATAATAATAGTTTCCTGGAGTAAATATATTGTATTCTATTGCTTTTATTGTATCTGGATTCATATAAGAAGTAGCTAACTCACTAGTGGTTTTTCCATGCCAATATTTATAAGCATTTTTTAAAGCTACCTTTGTTTCTTCTGAAATGTAAAATGGATCTGCGCTTCTTTTTTCAATAGTATCGAATTCACTTTCTAACCAAGAGAAAGAGAATTCCGGAAACACTTGGCATCCTCTTGGTGATTTAGTTGTGCTTCCTACAATAAGTTCATTATCTCTAATTACAATTGGAATATTCTCTAAGATATGGGCAAATGCTTCTGCACGCCTTGTAATAATAGGTTTGTCCTCTGTTTTCATATAAGATTCGGTAATAAGAATACCTCTATCTGGTTCAATTTCTGGTATTTTCTCAAATAGTGCATCTATTAATTTATTTATCCTAGTGCTCTTTGGAATACTATAATTACTCATAAATAATTCCTCACTATTTCAAATTTAATTGTTCCATTACCTTTTTTGTTATTTCTGATACTATATCTGAACTAATATCTTCATTTTTTTCGTTATTCTTTAATATTGCTTCTCCAGGATGTCTTCCTGTTAATCCATAAGCTTCACGCATATTACATAACTTTCTTACTTCATCTTGTGGCAATTCTTTAGGTCCACCTAATTGTCTTGATATATATAATAACTGTGCATAAAACTCTACTGATTCCATCTTGTGATATGCTCCAAGTAATGAATCTCCATAAGTTAATGCACCATGATTTTCTAATAAAACTGCATCATAATTTTGTAAAAACTTTGATACGGCATCTGGTATTTCCATTGTAGATGGTGTTCCATATGCTGCTATTGGAACTTCTCCTAAAGCAATAACTGCTTCTGGCATAATAGGTTGATTAAGGGGAATTCCTGCAATTGCAAATCCTGTTGCATACATTGGATGCGCATGTACTACTGATTTAACATCTGGTCTTTCTTTATAAACACGCATATGCATCTTTATTTCTGATGATGGCTTAAAATTACCATTTGCTCTAATTACATTTCCTTCTTTATCTACCTTACAAATATAATCTGCTGTCATAAAGCCTTTACTAACTCCTGTAGGTGTACATAGAAACTCGTTATCACTAATTTTTACTGATATATTACCATCGTTAGCTGCAACCATGCCCTTATCATAAATTCTTTTTCCAATTTCACAAATTTGTTTTTTTATTTCATATTCTGATATCATACTATTCCCTCCTGAAGGCTTGTCTATTTATAATTTATAAACAACCTTTTATTTATGTTGTTTTTATTTTTATTTTCTTTGTTTAATTTGATTTTACCATTAACAAGTAAATAAATCAACTAAATATTTACATTTTTTATTTTTATTTCCTTTGTTTTGTTTTGTTTTATATGTTATTTATTACGTAAAGGGAACTGTAGATTTTGAATGTAGAATTACCACATCAATTTTACATTCTTTATTTTGCATTTTACATTTCAACCCACTATTCCTTTAGTTAATAAAATATTAGCATAAACAGCTTTTTCTCCTGTAGCAATTATAGCGTAAGCTTCTTTTGCATAATTATAAAACCTAAATCTTTCTATATAATCTATATTAGGTCTTTGACTATAATGCTCATCCAATATATACTTATATTCATCCCAAATAGTCGGAACAATTGTATCGCCTTGTACTACCTCCATTAATCCAACCGGTGTTTCACTATATTTAACATCTAATGGAAATAACTCTAAAATAGCATCTAACAATTCTGGAACTCCATGACCATCTGCTCTTATAACTTTTTTACCGTAGGTCTCTGAAGGAAAATTTCCATCTGCTATTACAATAGTATCTCCATGCCCCATTTCCATAAGGGTCTTAACTAACTCTGGTGATAATATTTTAGGAATCTTATTTAACATTATTATTTCTCCTTTCAAAAAGGAGCTGTCTAAGCAGCTCCCTAATTAAAAATGTAAAATTTAGAAATTTTCTTAGTCATATAAATTTGGTGCTATTTTTGGATCTGTCATATTTTTAGCTGTATACCATTGGCATCCTGTATCAACATCAGATACTGATTCGCCTTTTGCTGCTTTAACAGCTAACTCTACTGTTTTACGTCCAATTGAAAGTGGATCTTGTGTAACAGCTCCAGCTAATCTACCATCTTTAATAGCTCCCTTTATTAAAGAACCTGAATCGAAAGCAATACCTACAACATCTTTTCCTAATTTTTTTAAGTTACCATCTGCATTTATTAATGCTTCACCTGAGAATTGATTTGAACCATAAATACAAATAGTATCTTGTTTATTTAATAAATTAATACCATCAGTTGTTGCTTGTTCAGCATTAACACTTGCAGGAACTGCTACATCTATTATTACATTTGCTTTATCAGCTTTCTTAGTCCATTTGTCATGACCTTCAACAGAAACAACTTTTCCATCTGCTTCTGCTAAAGCTTTTATCTTATCAATAAATCCACTACCACGGTTAACTATAGATTCAGAAGTTGCATCTTGATTCATTACACCTATTCTTACTGGTGCAGTTGCTTTTGCAATTTTATCTTTAATTAATGGATAAGTGTTTTCTGCAGCTAATTGTCCTGCTTTATAGTTATCTGTAGAAGCATTTGCATAAACTGCTCCTTTTGGAGCACCAGGTACACCTGAATCAAAACCTATTATTGGGATTCCAGCATCTTTAGCTGTTTGAATTGCTTCTAAACATGCTTCTGTACTAAGGGCTGCAAGTCCTATAGCGTTTGGCTTCAAGTTAATAGCATTGTTTAACATTTGAACTTGATCTGCTATATCAGATTCTGTATTAGGTCCTACAAACTCAATTTTTGCACCAAGTTCTTTTGCCTTTTCTTCAGCCCCTTGCTTAACTGCTTGCCAGAATTGATGTTGGAAGCCTTTAGAAACTAAATAAACATAAACTTCCTTATCTTTACTACTTTCTTCTTTTGTAGTTGTTCCTGATTTACTACATCCTACTAACCCTGTTGCTAACATAGATGCACAAAGCACTAACCCTAATAATTTTTTCTTCATACTTCTTACCTCTCTTACATTTTATTTTTTTTTCTTCTATTCATAACATCCGCAAATACGGCTGCAACTAGAACAAATCCAGTGATAAATTGTTGATAATGTGGCTGTAAGCCAATTAAAGGAAGTCCTGTTTTTAAAACAGACATAATAAATACACCAATTAGTGTACCAGCAATAGTTCCATATCCCCCACTCATAGATGTACCACCAATTACAACACCAGCAATAGCATCTAACTCAAATCCACCACCACCACCAGGTAGTAATACTGAATATGTTGAAGCATATGCTACACCTGCAATTCCAGCAAATGTACCTGAAATTATATAAGCTAAAGTTTCCCATTTCATAACGTTTACACCAGATAATCTAGTAGCTTCTTTATTACTTCCAAGTGCTAAAATGTATCTACCAGGTCTTGTATTAGATAAGAAAATTGACATTATTATAGCTAAAACAATTAATAAAATGAAACCTGTTGGAATTATAGTAGCATCTTGTCCACTTCCTATTGTCATTTTAAATATTTTACGGTACCAACCTTCTCCAGTTGTTGCTGCAGGCCATGTTACACTTTGTGCCTTTGTAAAAATAGATCCAAAGCCTTTGGAAATCATCATTGTGCCTAAAGATGCTATAAATGGAGGAAGTCCCATTTTAGAAACCATAATACCATTACATAAACCAAAAAATGTTCCAATTAAAACACCTATAATTAAAGATAACCATATTGGAAAACCGCTATTAACCGATAGAGAACCAGATATTAAGGCTGAACACACTAGCACAGTTCCGATAGATAAATCTATTCCGCCAGTTATTATAACGAATGTAACTCCTATAGCCATAAATCCTATATAATATGATGCATCAAATATACTTACTAAAGTTGTATATTGACGAAATGCTGGACTCATAAGTGAGAAAAATACAAATAATACTATTAATGCTAATAATGCTATTAACCTCTGAGTTCCAATAGTCTTTATAAATTTATTTTCAAAAATAGAACTTTTAGATATACTTTTTTCTTTCTTCACAACCTTTTCCTCCTAAATTAATTTCTAACTGTTGCTTTATTCATTATAGATTTCTGAGTTGCTTCCTCAATTGGAATTTCTCCAGTTATTTTTCCTTCATTCATAACAATAATCCTATCACTCATTCTAAGAATTTCACTTAATTCAGAAGAAATCATAATGATAGATTTACCATGAGCAACAAGTTCATTCATTAAACTATATATTTCACTTTTAGCTCCAACATCAATACCTCTTGTTGGTTCATCAAAAATTAATATATTACAATTCTTAACTAACCATTTTGCAATAACAACCTTCTGCTGATTACCACCTGATAGTTTAATAACAGGAGTTTCTGTAGAAGCTGTTTTCGTTTTCAATTTTTGAACAAACTCTTTAGCTACTTCTTTTTCTTTCTTTTTATTTATAAATATTCCATTTATAAAATCACCTAAAGAAGCCATTGTAGAATTTTCTGTAATAGTTTTATCAACAACTACACCATATCTTTTACGATCTTCTGATAAATATCCTATTCCTGCTTTTACTGCATCAATTGGACTTTTAACCTCTACTTTCTTATTATTAACATAAATTGATCCACTCTCTATCTTATCTGCTCCAAAAATAGCTCTTGCTGTTTCAGTACGACCTGATCCCATAAGACCTGAAAAACCTAGTATTTCACCTTTTTTAAGTTCAAAACTTATATTTCTTACACTTTTTCCAGCATTAAGATTTTCCACTTTTAGAACAACTGGTGCTTCCTTTGGTACATTACTTCTTTCTTTCGGTGCTTCATATATTGTACGACCTACCATCATACTTATTATGTCTTCTTTAGTGCATTCTTTTGATATTAAAGTTCCAACATATTCTCCATCACGCATAACAGTTACTCTGTCAGTTATTATTTTAATTTCATCCATTCTATGTGAAATATAAATTATTCCAATCCCCTTTGATTTTAAATCATTAATAATTTTAAATAATTCTTCAATCTCAGATTCAGTCAATGCTGCAGTAGGTTCATCAAAAACTATTATCTCTGCCTTTTGCGAAATAGCTTTTGCAATTTCACACATTTGCTGCTTACCAACTGTAAGATTTCCCATTACTTCGCTTGGATTAATATTAATATTAAGCTTATCAAATAATTTCTTAGCTTCAATATTCATTTTATGGTCATCAATAAACTTCCCTTTCATCATTTCTCTTCCAATGAAAATATTTTGAGCTACAGTTAAATGATTCATCATATTTAATTCTTGATGCACAATTACTATACCAGCTTCTTGAGCTTCACCTGCACTAGAATATGCTATTTCTTTATTTTTGTAAGTAATAATTCCACTATCTTTACTATAAATACCAGTAAGAACCTTCATAAGAGTTGATTTTCCGGCACCGTTCTCCCCCATAAGTGCATGTACTTCACCTTTTTTAAGTTCCAAACATGCATCCTTAAGAGCATGTACACCAATGAAAGACTTATTTATATCCTTCATTGTTAATATCGTTTCCCCCACTTATATCACCTTCCATTTCTTATTTGCACTTCTATTTGGTATGTTAAGTATATCATAATTGTTACTACCATTTAATGGAATATATTACAATTAATAGTTAATAAAATACTGTTTTTTATTTGTTTTGTATTTAATTTAATCAAAATCCAAACTTATTAAAATATAAACAAAGTAAATAATCATTCTGAAACTTCTCTAAATTGTCTTCCTAAAAAAGGAAATAGCATTTTTTGATTTTCCTCGGTATACATATCTTCTTTTATTATTAATTCAGATCCACAGTCTAAATATTTAATATAGTTTTGCCCTTTAACAATATTAACAGCTTGTTCAATACCAAAATACCCCATATTAAAAGGCTTTTGTATTACAATTGCATTTATAACACCCTCTTCTAATAACTTTACCTCCTCTATAGAATTATCAAATCCAATAATTACTATTTGTTTTGACAATCCAAGTTCCTTAATAGCTTTTGCTGCCCCTATACTAGAATACTCATTTAAAGCCGCTATAATATTAATGTCTGGATGTTCTTCTATAAGTTGTTTAGTTAAATTATATGCCTTATCATATTTTGATTCACAAAATACAACATCTACTATTTTGTCTTCGTCATCTCCTAATGTATCTCTTAATCCATTTTCTCTATCTATAGCTGTTGATGATTCCTTAACATGGCTAACTATTGCTATCTTAGTTTCTTTATTTATAAGATTTTTCATATAAATCCCCATTTTTTCTCCTGCATCATAATTCCCTGTTGAAACAATGCTATCAGCCAAATCAGAATCAATTGTGCAATCAATTAATATTAATTTAATTCCATTTTCTTTTATTTTTTCTGCCATATCTTTAGTTTCTGTATAACTTGAAGGTGAAAGTAAAATTGCATCAGGCTTTTTCTTAATTGCTTCACTTATTAGCTCATTTTGTTCTTTATAATTAGCTTCATCACTTGGAGCAACTACAGTTAAATTCACATTATACTCCTTAGAAGCCATTTTGGCTCCTGAAGTTAACGCCATCCAAAATTCATTATTTTGATCTACACTTTTAGATATATATATCATTTCTAAGAGCCTATCTTTATTAATATTTCTAAGTGAAATTACAATTAAGATAACTAAAATAATAGCAAATGTAACTATTATTTTACCTAAAAAATTATTTTTATTTCTCATACTCTAGCTCCTCCTTTTTGGGAATCCTAATCTTTACAGTTGTTCCTTCTAATTTTTTACTTTCATAAGTCAATCCATATTTTTCTCCATAAGCTAATTGCAATCTCATTTGCACATTATATATTCCAACCCCAGTATTTTTTTCGCTTTTTTTACATCTATCAAATATATGATCAAGTTGGTCTTTATCCATACCAATTCCAGTATCTTTAACTATGATTTCTATATCATTACCACAATTAAAACCACTTATTAATATTAAGCTTTTACCTTCCTTATACTTGACTCCGTGATAAATGGCATTTTCTACTATAGGTTGTAATATAAGTTTGATTATTTTTACATTATATATGCTTTCTTCCACATCTATTATAAATTCAAGCTTATCTTTATATCTCATTTTTTGAATAGTTAAGTAATTTTCTATATGATTTATTTCTCTATTTATTGTAGTAACTTCTTCTTCATTACTGAAATAGTATACCTCAATGGGAGGCCGCTGTCAATCAATATTTTGGGAAACAGAAAAAATATTTTTCAGAACACCTGTTTACTTTTTGTTCGCAATATGCTACAATGTTCTCAATAAAAAGTGAGAGGAGAACATCATGTTAAAAGAGCGCGAACAGAAGATTCTTGATTATATGAAAACTGAGATTAAAACCAAGGGTTACCCTCCTACGGTTCGTGAGATTTGCAATGCGCTTGGCATTAAGTCCACTTCAACCGTTCACAAGGATATTGAGAGCCTCGTGAGGCAGGGATACCTTAAGAAAGACCCTTCCAAACCTCGTGCTCTGATGGTTGTGGAGCCTTCGGATGAAAGCGGTCACACGCAGGCGGCACACGGATATTCTTCCGATATTCCGGACAGCGCTTCCTCTGTAAACGATGTTGTCGAGATTCCTATTGTCGGCAGAGTAGCCGCAGGTACACCGATTTTGGCAGAAGAGAACATTGAAGACACTTTCCCTGTTCCTGCAAGATTTGCAGCCGGCGGTGTGAACTATATACTTAAAGTTCGCGGTGAAAGTATG
>ERZ857882.1140-NODE-1140-length-32020-cov-5.675082_pt1 | contig 32020 bp, 29 predicted proteins | sample MGYA00519697_ERZ857882 | MGnify/ENA primary metagenome ERZ857882 (study PRJEB31778, sample SAMEA3449373) | human gut metagenome | biome: human gut; feature: human-associated habitat; material: faeces | place: United Kingdom | collected 2010/2012 ...
CCGGTCGGTCCATGCAAACCCCGCGTGGGAACAGCCGAAAAAGGCGGCAACCGATAGGGAAAACCGCTCCACAAAGGGCATCTGCGCCCAGGCGGGCAGGTCAAACAACCGCGCCGCACCGCACGCAGGATCAAAGATCAGAAGGGTCGTCTTTGCACACATCATACCCTTAGGATATGTCAGGAACGGGGATTCGGGTGCGCGGCGTGCCTGCGAAAAAGACCGGCTGCGGCGATCGAGAGGCACAGACCCGCCAGCATGCGATAATAGAGCGTATACCGCGTAAAGAAGGAGAGCAGCAGCAGGATACCGGCCGTGAGGGCATATTTTCTGCCGTATGCACCGGCGTTTTCGCGCAGCAGCTCGCCGAGACGTCTGCGCGCGCCTGCCCGGCGGCGCTGCTCGGCGGCAATGTAGGCGTGCACCGCCTCGTCGTCCGGCCAGAGCGCATCCGCCTGTCCCGCTGCGGTCACGAGCGCGTCCGGCCCGATCAGCCGCGCACGGCGCGGCGAACGCAGCACAAACGCCTCCGCGGCGGAGGTGAAGCCCGCGCTCGAACAGATGACCAGCGTCTGATCCGGGCTTTGACGCAGCAGCGGCAGCAGCGCATCGGCGCCGACCGGCTCCGCCCGCTGCATCGGAATCGGGTTTTCCACGCCGCCGGATCGCCGGCACAGCTCCAAAAAAGCCGCCTCCGGCAGAAACATCAGCTTTTCGCGCATGAGAAGCCGGCGGATGCGGATCATCTCTTTTTTGACAAAGCGCGCCATGGTGATCTCGCGCGCGACATGCAGCAGCAGGGACGCGACTGCAAGCGACAGCGCCGCGAGCAGGGTCGAGCGGGGCGTATCCAGATGCAGGCGGAAGAACAGAAATGCGGCGGCGAACAGGATCACGCGCAGCGCAATGTAATCGAGCGTGCGCGCGAACAGATTGCGGCCGCCGTAGCGCCGCTGTTTGAAATACCGGAGCAACTGTTTTTCTGTCAGCATCCGTGTACGCCCCCTTTTCAACCTGCTTTGAGCATTGCCGCCGCAAGGGTAAACTATACGGATTTTATCTTGTGAAGAACCCATGGTTGCGCTATACTGTATGCAGTGAAAAATTGGCGAGGAGGCGGGCCTGTGCGCATCGGTATTCTGGGCGGAACGTTCAATCCCATTCATCGCGCGCACATCCAGATGGCACGGATGGCGCAGGAATGCATGACGCTCGACCGCGTGCTGCTCATGGTGGCCGCGGACCCGCCGCACAAGCGGGTTGCGGGCGCGGTGGACGGGGCGCACCGGCTTCGCATGGCGGAGCTGGCGGCGGCGCCGTTTCCCAACGTCGCTGCGTGCGACATGGAGCTCAAACGGGCCGGCAGAAGCTATACGTTCGACACGCTTACCGAGCTGACGCAGCGCTATCCGGGCGCGGAGCTCTTCTGGATTGTCGGCAGCGATATGCTGCTCGATCTGCCCAACTGGCATCGCGTGGACGAGCTGCTGCGGCTGGCCGGGATCATTGCGCTTCCGCGGCAGGGAGAAGCCCATGCCGACACGGCGGCGGCCGAAGCGCTGCGGCAGACGTTCGGCGCGCGCGTTGCACTGCTGGATCGGGAGGTGGACCGGATGTCCTCAACCGAGATCCGCGAGCGCGTGTTCCGTGCGCTGCCCGTGCAGGCGTTGGTGGAACCGGCGGTTGAACGGTATTTTTACGAGGAGGGCCTGTATCTGCCGGACGCGGTCGATGCGCTGCGGTCAAAGATGCAGCGCCGGTTTTCTCCAAAGCGCTACCGGCATGTCATGGGCGCGGTGCGGCAGGCGGCGGCGCTCTCGGAGCGGTATGTTGGCGAGGCGGCGCCGGAGGAGCGGGCGGGCCTTTTTGAGCGGGCGCGGCTTGCCGCCCTGCTGCACGATTGCGCCAAACAGCTCGATGAACGGCGGCTTTCCGTGCTTTCCGGTGACGATACGCCGGGCGCAGAGCGCGTATTGCATGCGTTTGCGGGCGCGGTGCTGGCGAAAATGGCCTATGGCGTGCGGGATGAGGCGGTTTTGCGCGCGATCCGGCTGCATACGACGGGCGAAGCGAACATGACCGTGCTCGAGCGCATCGTGTATCTGGCCGACCTGACCGAGCCGGAGCGGCGCTATCCGGGCGTTGAGAACTACCGCGCGCACCTTGGACCGGATTCCGGTACGGCGATGCGCTTTGCCCTCGCGGGCACGATCGGACGGCTTCGAGCAGAGGGTGCGCCGGTTCATCCGGCCTCGCTGCGCGCGGAACAATATTTTCGGCAATACCAGCAGAATGAACACAGCAATTAAAGGAGGAACCGTATTGAACACTCGCTTACCGGAACAGGTGGAGGCGCTCTGTGCAGCGCTGTATGACAAGAAGGCACTGGACATCCTCGCCATCCACGTCGGGGACAGAACCGTGATCGCCGACTGGTTCATCATTTGCAGCGGCCGCGCGGTGCCCCAGATCAAGGCGCTCTCTGACGATCTGGAGGAAAAGGCGGAGCAGATCGGCCTCGATCTGAGGCGGAAGGAGGGGTATGACGCCGGTCGCTGGATCGTGCTCGACTATGCGGACATCCTCGTGCATATCTTTCATCCGGAGGAGCGGCAGTATTATAACATGGAGCGCCTGTGGGACACGGATGAGACGGCGGTGGCCTACTCCCGTGAACGGGATGCGGAAACGCCCGAAAGGCAGTAAGCCGGAACGGCCGGGAAGCGGTCGGGGATATGGAGTGCATAGGCATGGAGAAGTTACTGGGACAACTGCAGCCGGGTGAGTCCGGCATGATCAAGAGCGTCGGCGCGGAGAACCCGCGCGTAAAGCGGCGCTTGGTGGACATGGGCATCACGCCGATGACCGAGATCGAGGTTCGCCGGATTGCGCCGCTGGGCGATCCGATCGAGGTGAGCCTGCGCGGCTACGCACTGTCGCTCAGACGGGAGGACGCGCTGCAGATCACGCTGTTCTCCGAGGAAGAGGCGGTTGCATGCCGCGAAAAGGAAGCGGCGCTGCAAAAGGAGTTTGCTTCGCGCGCGGGCAGGGCGCTGGGCGACCATGCCGCGGATACGGATCTGGATGCGCACAAGCAGGCGGAGCGCCTTACAAAATGGATTATCCATACAAGCGGCTGTAACGGCTGCACCTCCTGCGCTTCCTGCGCCTCGTGTGCGGGGCTGGGGAAAAAGAAGCGTGCCGCCGCGCCGAAAACGGCGCCGGAACAGGACGATCTGCCGGTCAAGCTGGCGCTGGTGGGCAACCCGAATTGCGGAAAGACAACGCTGTTCAACGCGCTCACCGGCGCGCGCGAATATGTCGGCAACTGGCCGGGCGTGACGGTTGAAAAGAAGGAGCGCCACCTGCACGCGCACGGACACGATATGACGATCGTGGATCTGCCCGGCATCTACTCGCTCTCCACCTATTCGATGGAGGAGGTGGTGGCGCGCAATTTTGTCATCGAGGAAAAGCCGGACGCCATCATCAACATCATCGACGCGACGAATCTCGAGCGCAACCTGTATCTGACCGTGCAGCTCATGGAGCTCGAACGGCCGATGATCCTTGCCCTCAATATGATGGACGAGGTCAAGCGCATGGGCGTCGCCATCGACTGCGGCCGGCTGTCTCTGGAGCTTGGCGTGCCGGTCGTGCCGATCTGTGCGCGCACCGGCGAGGGCGTGGAGGAACTGCTGCGCGAGAGCGCCAAGCTGTTTACGCTCGCGCACGAGCAGCTGCACACGGGCTTTCATATCGAGCCGGACGACCTCTACGATGCGCATACGCACGCGGCGCACCACCGCATCGGCGAGGTGCTCGGGGACGCGCCTGCAAAGGCCTCCCTTCCGGCGCATTGGGCGGAGATCAAGCTGCTCGAGGGCGATCCGATGGTGCGCGAACAACTGCGCCTCACGCCGCAGCAACTTGCAGAGATCGACAAGGTGATCGCGGACTATGTCGGCGAGGGCGTGCCGGGCGACAACGAAACGCGCGTCGCGGACAGCCGTTACCGCTATATCACCCGCGTTTGTGCGGCGGCCACATCCCGTCGCACCAAGGCGCGCGATATGACGGACCGGATTGACGCGGTATTGACGAACAAATGGCTCGGCATCCCGATCTTTCTGCTCATCATGGGCCTGATTCTCGTGCTCACGTTTGATACGCTCGGCGGCTGGCTGTCCGACGGCGTGGAACGGCTTATCGGGGACATGCTTGCGCCATGGGCGGAGGCGATGCTGTTGGAGGCGGGCGCGGCGCCATGGCTTGCGAGCCTGCTCTGCGACGGCGTGATCGCTGGCGTCGGCGGCGTGCTGGTGTTTCTGCCGCAGATCGCGCTGCTGTTCTTCTTCCTCTCGCTTCTGGAGGACAGCGGGTATATGTCCCGCACGGCATTTTTGATGGATCGGGCGCTCAAACGCTTCGGCCTGTCCGGCAAATCGTTCATTCCGATGCTGATGGGATTCGGCTGTACCGTTCCCGCCGCCATGTGCGCGCGCACGATGGAAAACGAGGACGACCGGCGCATGACGATCATGCTGCTGCCCTTCGTTTCCTGCTCGGCAAAGCTGCCCGTGTACGGCATGATTGCATCGGCGTTCTTTGACGAATACCGCGGGCTGATCGTGCTGAGCCTCTATGTGCTCGGCATCGTGGTCGGCATTTTGACCGGCATTCTGTTCAAGCACACGCTGTTTAAGCAGAATAAAGCGGCATTCGTGCTGGAGCTGCCGCCCTATCGCCTCCCGTCGCTTCGCAATACGCTGCTGCATGTCGGCGAGCGCGTGGGCCACTTTCTCGAAAAGGCCGGCACCATCATCCTCGCCATGAGCATCGTGCTCTGGTTTTTGATGCACTTTGATTTGTCGCTTGCGCTGACGGAGCAGACGGAGAAGAGCATTCTCGGCGTGCTCGGCGGCTGGCTTGCGCCGGTCTTCACGCCGTTGGGCTTCGGCACGTGGCAGGCCTCCGTTGCGCTGCTGACGGGGCTCGTCGCCAAGGAGGCGGTCAATTCGTCGCTTTCGATGTTCTTGGGCGTTACCGGCAGCGCGCTGCCGGCCGCGCTTTCCGGCCTGTTTACGCCGCTGTCGGCCTACTGCTTCCTCGTGTTTGTGCTGCTGTATGTGCCGTGTATGGCGGCGGTCGCGACGATCCGGCGCGAGCTGGACAGCAGAAAGCACACCTGGTTTGTGATCGCCTATCAGCTCGGCATTGCGTATCTGATGGCGCTCATCATCCATATCTTGGGCAGCTTGTTCTGAGAAACCACAGCCTGTAGACCCTTTCATGCAGGGAATCGAAAGATTTCCTGCATGAATTGCTTTTTGGGCGGCGACATGATACACTATTAACCAACTTTATGATGGAGAAATTGCATGAAATTCCTTCTGTGCAATGATGATGGATATTTGGCGGAGGGCATCGGCATGCTCGCAAAAGCGTTGTCCGACAGCCATGAGGTGTTTGCCGCCGCGCCGAACCGGCAGCGCAGCGCTGCCAGCCGGTCGATGACGCTGTTTGACCCGCTGCGGGTGGAGCGCGTCACACTGCCGCTCGCACCCGATGTGCCGGCCTATTCGGTCTCCGGCACGCCGGTGGACTGCGTGCGCCTTGCGCTGGGCAACCTGTTTCCGAAGCCGGATATCGTGCTTTCCGGTATCAACCACGGCGGCAACCTCGGCACGGATACGCTGTATTCGGGCACGGTGGCAGCAGCGCACGAAGCCGCGCTGCTGGGCTATCAGGCGATCGCGGTATCCTGCTGCATGGGCCATCGGCCGGAGCATCTCGAAACGTCGGCGCTTGTGGCGCGCAGGGTGGCGGAGCATCTTCTGGCGCATCCGCTGCCGTTCGGCGTTGTGCTCAACGTCAACGTTCCGGATCTGCCGCTGGCGGCGCTCAAGGGCGTCCGCACGGCGCCGCTCTCCATCGTGCAGTACGCGCTGCGCTTCGAGGAACGGGAGGATCCGTATGGCGGCCGCTATTTCTGGGCGCCGAGCGGACAAAAGCTGTCCGACCCAACGGGACAGGACGTGGATGAACGCTACGTCGCGGACGGCTACGCCGTCTGTACGACGCTGCAATATGATTTGACGGACCGGCAGGCCCTCGGCAGCCTCGCCGTGGACGGGTTGCTGGATTGAAGGGGGACGGAAGAAACATGGGCGGCTTGCTCGACACCATTGCGGACAACTATCAGCAGTTTTCCAAGGGACAGAAGCGCATTGCGGAATATATCATGCACTCCTATGACGATGCGGCGTTCATGACCGCCGCGCGCCTTGGCGAAACGGTCGGCGTGAGCGAATCGACCGTGGTGCGCTTTGCCTATGCCATCGGCCTGGACGGTTATCCCGCGCTCCAAGAGGAACTGCAGGAGCTCATCCGGCATCGCCTCACGAGCGTGCAGCGCATTCGCCTTGCCGCGTCCATTCCGCAGGACGATATCCTCCGGCGCGTGCTGACCGACGATATCAACAATATCCGCGCCTCGATCGATATGATCGACAACGAGAGCTTTCGCTGCGCGATCGAGGCGGTGCTCGGCGCGCGGCGCATCTATGTGCTCGGCATTCGCAGCGCCATGTCGCTGGCGCAGTTCATGACGTATTATCTCGATTATGTCTGCGACAACGTCATGTTTGTCAACGGCGCGGTGCAGGATATCTATGAGCGCATGGTGCGCCTCGGACCGGAGGACGTGTGCATCGGCATCAGCTTTCCGCGCTACAGCGTGCGTACCATCGACGCCATGCGCTATGCCAAGATGCGCGGCGCGACCGTCATCTCCCTGACCGATGTGCCGAACTCCCCGTCCACCCGCTATGCGGACCATGTGCTGTGCGCTCGCAGCAACATGGCCAGCTTTGCCGATTCGCTCGTCGCGCCGCTCTCGCTCATCAATGCCATCATCGTGGCGATCGGTCTCGCGCGCAGGGAGGAGGCCTCCTACCATCTCAGCCAGCTCGAAAAGATCTGGAGCGAGGAGGGCGTGTATATGACCGATCCGCATATGGAGTCCGCAGAGGAAAAACCGCTTTTTGAAGAAGAGGAGGAGCAAACATGACCGTCGTTGTGATCGGCGGCGGCCCGGCCGGCATGATCGCTGCGGCGGAGGCCGCCGGGGCCGGCGCGCATACCATCCTGCTCGAACAGAATGAGAAGCTCGGCAAGAAGCTGTATATCACCGGCAAGGGCCGCTGCAACGTGACCAATGCCTGTGAGCGCGACGGCTTCTTTGCCGCCGTGGTCAGGAATCCCCGCTTTTTGTACAGCGCGTTCGCCGCGTTCGACAACCGCGATCTCATGGCGCTGATCGAGCGGCAGGGCGTGCCGCTCAAGACGGAACGTGGGGGCAGGGTGTTTCCCGTTTCCGACAAATCGAGCGACATCCTGCGCGCCATGGAGCGGTATGTGCGCTCAAGCGGCGCCGAGGTGCGCCTGCATACGCGCGCAACCGGCATCAGCATGGAGAACGGCGCGGTGCGCGCGGTCAGGACGCAGACCGGAGAAATTCCCTGCGACGCGGCGATCGTTGCGACCGGCGGGTGCAGCTACCCGCAGACCGGTTCCACCGGGGATGGCTATCGGTTCGCGGCTCAAGCGGGACACGCGGTGGAGCCGCCGTGCGGCGCGCTCGTACCGCTCGTGACGAACGAAACGTGGCCCGCCGCGCTGGCGGGGCTGACGCTCAAAAATGTAACGCTCTCGGCGTATCGGGAGAAAAAACGCCTGTTTCAGTCCGAACCGGGCGAAATGCTGTTTACGCATTTCGGCGTTTCCGGCCCGCTTGTGCTCACGCTGTCCTCCCGCATCGCGGAGCAGCCCGCCGGCGTGCGGCTGGCCATCGATCTCAAGCCGGGCTTGACGGAGGAGCAGCTCGATGCACGCCTGCTGCGGGATCTGGACGCCAACCGGCAAAAGCTGCTTGCGGGCGCGCTGCACGCGCTGCTGCCGGAGCGGCTGCTGCTGGCGGTGCTGGAGCTTTCCGGCGTGAACGCGCAAAAGCGCGTGAGCGAACTCACGCGCATCGAGCGCATGGCGGTGCGAAATACGCTCAAGGCGCTGCCGCTCACCATCCGCTGCACGCGGCCCATCGAGGAGGCGGTCGTCACGCGCGGCGGCGTGTCGGTGCGCGAGGTGCGATCCCGCGATCTTGCCTCCAAGCGCGTTCATGGGCTGTATTTTGCGGGCGAGGTGCTCGATGTGGACGCCGTCACAGGCGGCTACAACCTTCAGATTGCATGGTCGACGGGTGCGTTGGCCGGGAGGAGCAGCGTATGCAGCGATTGAACATTGCCATCGACGGACCGGCCGGCGCCGGCAAGAGCACCGTCGCAAAGGCCGTGGCTGCGCGCCTCGGCATCCGGTATCTGGATACCGGCGCGATGTACCGCGCCATGGCGCTCTGGTGCCTGCGGCAGGGCGTGCCGGTACACGACGCAAAAGCGGTCGAAGCGGCGCTGCCGGCGGCGGACATCGCGGTGCGGTATACCGACGCGGGACAGCGCGTGCTGCTCTTTGCCGAGGATGTGACGGACGGGCTGCGCGCGCCGGAACTGGCCATGGCGGCATCTGCCGTTTCCGCGCACCCGGCGGTACGCATGCGGCTGACCGAGCTGCAGCGGCAGGTCGCCGCGCAATACGACGTGGTCATGGACGGACGCGATATCGGCACGAATGTTTTAACGGATACGCCGTACAAGTTTTTTCTCACCGCAAGCGTGCGTGAACGGGCGAAAAGACGCTTTGAAGAGATGCGTGCGCGTGGTCAGGACGCGGGTACGATCGAGGACATGGAGCGGGAGATCGCCGAACGCGATTACAACGACAGCCACCGTGCGTTCATGCCGCTGCGCCGGGCGGACGATGCGGTATTGATCGATACGACCGGCATGACCGTCGAAGCGGTCGCCGGAGAAATCCTGCGGTCGGTAGCGGGGAGGCGCGACGGATGATCTATGTCATTGGAAAAATTCTGCTCTCGCCCATCCTGCTTCTGCTGCTGCGCCCGCGCGTGCGCGGAAAGCGGCATCTTTGGCGCAGGGGCAGCGCGATTTTGGTGAGCAACCATTGGGCGCTGACCGACCCCATCCTCATTGCGCTGATCTGCCCGCGCATCATCCACTACATGGCGAAAAAGGAGCTGTTTGAGAATCCCATCGCAAGGTTCTTGCTCATGAAGGGCATCTATGCGTTTCCGGTCAATCGGAAACAGGCGGATATGGCCTCGCTCAAACAGGCCATGCAGGTACTGGAAAAGGGCAAGGTGTTCGGCATTTTTCCGGAGGGCCGGCGCTCCGTTACGGGCGAGCTGGATGAGCTGGAGCGCGGCGCGGCGTTTCTGGCGCTTCGCTGCAAGGTGCCCATCATCCCCATCTATTCCGACCCGCGCACCTACCGCAAGCTGCGCATCAACATGATCGTGGGCGAACCCATGGACGCGGCGGCCATTGCGGCCGCGCATAAGGGCAAATCGGTCGACGTGGTCACACAGGCGATTGCAGACAAGTTGCAGCAGCTTCGCCTGCAGCTGGAGGCGTAGGGCCATGCGCATTCTGGTGGGCCGGCACAGCGGCTTCTGCTTTGGCGTGCAGCGCGCCGTATCGTTGGCAAAGCGCTATGCCGACGCGGGATTGCCCGCCTATACCTACGGCGCGATCATCCATAACGAGCGGGTGGTGGACGCGCTTGCCCGACAGGGCGTGCGCCCGATCGAAAACGCCGATGCGATGCAAAAGGGGGACACACTGATCCTTCGCGCCCATGGCGTGCCGCCGCAGGCGGAGGCGGCCTGCCGCGCGCGCGGCGTGACGATCGAAGATGCGACCTGTCCGTTCGTCAAGCGGATTCATCGCCTCGTGGCTGCTGCGGCGGCGGACGGCAAGGCGGTCTTTGTCGCCGGGCAGGCGCGCCATCCGGAGGTGACCGGCATCCTCGGCTATGCGGGCGCCGGGGCGTGCGTGCTCGAAAGCGCGTCCGACGCGGAGCGGGTGCCGCCCGTGCGGCGGGCCGCGATCGTCGCCCAGACGACCATGGCCAGAGCGGAATATGCGGCTGTCGTCGCGGCACTCCGAAATCGGGTTGCCGAACTGGAGGTCTATGACACCGTCTGTGACACCACAAGACAGCGCCAGCGGGAGGCGGAGCTGATTGCCGCGCAATGTACAAAAATGTTCGTGATCGGCTCGCATGCGAGTGCCAATACGGGCAGATTGGCCGAAATTGCAAAAAAGTTTTGCAAACAGACCAAAACCATAGAGAATATCGATAAACTTTTGCTTGATAATTTACAATCCGATGATATAATAGGAGTTGTCGCGGGCGCATCAACGCCGGACTGGATGATTAGGGAGGTTATACAACTAATGAGCGAACTGGAAAAGACGACGATTGAAACCATCGAAGCGGAAGCCCCCGCCGAAGAAATCGCCGTAACCGAAGAACCCGCTGTGGCTGAGGAAGTCGTTGCGGCCGAAGAACCCGCTGTGGAACCCGCAGCCGAGGAAACGACCCAGTCTGCCGAGTCGGCAGATGAGACGTCCGATTTCGCAGAGGCCTTCGAAAAGACCATGACGCGCATTCGCAACGGTCAGATCATCACGGGCACCGTGCTGCAGATCGTGGATGGCGAAGTGTACGTCAACGTTGGCTACAAGTCCGATGGCATCATTCCGAAGAATGAGTTCTCGAACGACGCCGACGCCGATCCGAACGAGCTGTTCCAGGTGGGCGACTCCATCGAGGTCGAGGTGCTGAAGGTCAACGATGGTGAAGGCAATGTGCTCCTCTCCCGCAAGAACGTTGAAAGCAAAAAACTCTGGGATGAGATAATGGCGGAAGCCGAGAACAGCGACAAGATCTTCGACGCCGTCGGCAAGGAAGTCGTCAAGGGCGGTATTATCGCCGACATCGATGGCATTCGCGCTTTCGTGCCCGCGTCTCAGGTTTCGACGAAATACATTGAGAACCTCAGCGAGTATGTGGGCAAGCCCATGCGCCTGAAGGTTCTGGAGACCGATAAGCAGCGCAAGCGCATCGTGGCCTCGCAGAAGCAGGTTCTGCTTGCGGAAGCCGCCGCGAACCGCCGCGCAAAGTGGGAATCGCTGGTCGTTGGCAGCAAGGTGAAGGGCGTCGTCCGCCGCATCACCGATTTCGGCGCGTTCGTCGATATCGGCGGCATCGACGGTCTCGTCCATGTGACGGATGCGGCTTGGGGCCGCGTCAAGCATCCCTCTGACGTGCTCTCCATCGGTCAGGAGATCGAAGTGCTGATCCTGAACGTGGACGTCGAGAAGGAGCGCGTATCGCTGGGTTACAAGCAGCTTCAGCCGAAGCCGTGGACGCTGGCGGATCAGAAGTATCCGGTCGGCTCCATCGTAGAGGGCAAGGTTGTCCGCATCGTGCCGTTCGGCGCTTTCGTGGCGCTGGAGTCCACGATCGACGGCCTGATCCATATCTCGCAGGTTGGCGTGCGCCGCATTGCCAAGGTTGAGGATGAGATCAAGGTTGGCGACATCGTTCGCTGCAAGGTGCTCGATGTGAACACCGAGGCCAAGCGCATCAGCCTGAGCCGCCGCGAGGCGATCCTTGAGGAGCAGCCCGAGGTTGCAGAGCAGCTGCAGGCCGAGCGTGCCGAGCGCGACCGCCAGTATCAGGAGCGTCAGGAGCAGCGCCAGCGGGATCGCGAGCAGCAGCCGCAGCGCCGTGAGCGTACCGAGCGTCCGGCCGCGCAGAGCGATTCCGGCGAACGCCGTGACCGCGGCGACCGCCGCCGCCGCAACAGCGAGGATGGCGATTACGAACTGCCGCCGGTGCAGTCCACCACCACGTCGCTGGCAGATCTCTTCCAGGCCTTCAAGACCGAGGAGTAAGCGCGGCATTCCATTGGTAAACCATAAGCGCCCCCACCGTGTGAGGGCGCTTTGCGTTTATATTAGAAAAAGAAAAGGAGAGATATGCGATGAACCTGAAAGAACTGTGCGGCGTGATGGGCAAGTTTGCCCACGGCGTGTTCGCAACGATCGATGAGAACGGTTACCCCGATATGCGCGGCTGGGAGTTCCAGTTTGAAAAGGATGGCAAATTGTACTTCACCACCTCCAGCGTGAAGTCCGTGTACCGGCAGATGCTGGCCAATCCCCGGGTGGCCTATCTGTGCGACGCCGGCGACTACCATATCCGCATCAGCGGCACGGCCGTGATGGTCGAGGATGCGGCAGAGCGGGAAGCGATCTATCGCATCATGGATCCCGGATTGTATGACCTGTATCCGACCGTCGATACCGACGGATTTACGGTGTTTTATATCGAGCACGGCACCGCCAAATACGCAAAGGGCTACGAACCGTTTGAAACGTTTCGGTTTTAAGCATGTTTCTTTGCCGAAATGAGCGCTTTCCATTGGTAAGCGGCTGATACAAACGCAGATGACAGCGTGAAACGGGCGCCGTTTTCCCGGTTGGGGAATCGGCGCCCGTTGTTTGTTGCGCACGCAGGAACCTTCTCCCGGTTCCCTTGCCGCCGTCAGGCAATGTGCTGCCGGCGGGAGAGCAGGAAAAGCGCGATAAGGTTGGGCACGGCCATGAGCAGGTTCAGGACCTCCGAGACGCGCCAGGCCAGCGCCAGCGGCAGGAGCGCGCCGAAAATGCATAGGCCGATGTACAAAAACAAATAGGGCCGTACTGCGCGCGGACCGAACAGATATGCTGCGCACTGCGAGCCGTACAGCGAGAAGCCCAGCATGCTGGAAAAGGCGAACAGCAGCAGCGACAGCGCGAGAAACAGACTTGCGCCGGTACTGCCGAACCGGGTGGCGAACGCATCGATGACCAATGCGCCCGCGACCGCGTCGTTGCCGTAGGGCAGTGGGATGCCCGAGACGAGCAGCGCGAGCGCCGTGAGCGTGCACATGACGATGGTATCGAGAAACACCTCGAAGATGCCATAGAGCGCCTGCTGCTCCGGCGATGCTGCATCCGCTGCGGCATGTGCGATGGCCGAGGTTCCAAGGCCCGCCTCGTGCGTAAAGACGCCGCGCGACACGCCGATACGGAACGTCTGCATGATGGTGACGCCCGCTGCGCCGCCAATCGCCGCCTCCGGATGAAATGCGCTTTGGACGATGGTGCGGAGGGCGGGAAGAACCGCCGCTGCGTTTTGGAGAATGACCAGCACCGCGCCGCCGGTATACAGCACGCTCATGAACGGAACGAGCAGTGCGGCAAATCGGCCGACCCGCTTGCTGCCGCCGAGCAGGGGGATCGCGATGAAGAGCGCGACCAGCACGCCTGTGGCAAATGCCACGCGCCGCTCGGCCGAGGACGACAGGCCGCCAAACAACGCTGAGAAGAACGTTTTGACCGATTCTGCGACGGTATTGACCTGCGCAAGGTTTCCCATGCCGAATGCTGCCAAAGCGCCGCAGAGCGCGAACAGGACGGCCAGAAAGTGCCATCGGGGCGAAAGCCCGCGCTCCATGTAGACCATGGGGCCGCCGTACCAGCCGTTTGGGCCGCGCAGACGAAACCGCACCGCCCAAAGGATCTCGACATATTTGAGCGCCATCCCGAGCAGCGCGCTGATCCACATCCAAAAGACGGCGCCCGGCCCTCCGGTGAGCAGCGCACCGGCAACGCCGGCAATGTTGCCTGCGCCAAGCGAGGCGGCGAGGGAGGTCGAGGCAGCTTCAAAGGGGGAAACGCAGCGGCCATCGCGCTGACCGGCGCCGCGAAAGAAGATGGCGAGGGATGGAAGAAACCGGCGAACCTGCACGAACCGGGTCTTCCCCGTAAAATAGGCGCCCGATGCGAGCAGCAGCAGCGCAATGCACTCCTCCATGCGATCCCTCCGTTTCCGATGCCTTTGGCCTATGGCAGGCTGCTACTATCCTATTGCGCCAGAAGGGCGTTCCATGCTGAAAATCCGCTATCCGCCCCGTTTCGCGGTCATTCGCGCAGGGCAATGCGCGTGCGGCGCGTCCGGCCCGGCGGATATGCGTCTGCAGAATGGCGCCTCGCATCCACTGGCCCGGAGCGTGCGGCGCATCCGGCCCCGGCGGATATGCGTCCCGGGTCGTTAGAAGAGGCAAGGGGAAAAATGACGGTTCGCCGCAAACCGCAGGTGCGGGCGGATGAAACGGAATAGGGAGGGCTGGGTGCATCGATCGGAAATGGGTCAGTGCGAAGTCCGCTTGACGGGAGCATTGCTGCGTTCCGGCGCGACGGAGCCATAAAAAACCGCCGCGCAATCCGGATGGATTGCGCGGCAGTTCTCATAGCGTGCTGTTGTGTGGGCGCGCCGCATGCTGCGCGGCGCGCAAAAAGGCAAAAACGCTTCTGCGTCAGGGCAGCTCTTCGGGGTCCACGATCTCCGGTTCCGGCGTATCGACGGCCGGCGCCGGTGTGATGATCGGTTCCGGCGTCGTGGGCACCAGCGTACCCATCGTCACCTTTTGCCGGATGGCTGCGTATTCATCGGTGTACAGATACGTCGATTCCACGACTTCACCGTTGACCTTCTTGTCCAGATACACCTCGACCTTGTAACCGTTGCGCGCCTCCACGGTGATGATGGGTTCCTGATCGGCGGGCATCTTCTTGTCGTAGGTGATGATCGGCTCATCCGGAATGATCTCTTCGACCTGCACGGCGCGCGGCTCATACGTCACACCCTCGGGCAGCGCCTGCCCGTACAGCAGCACGGTGACCTCGCTCTTGCGGCTCGAGGTTGCGCTCGTATACGCAAACAGATACAGCGGATACTCGGTGTTGTTCTTGAACTTGAAGTCGATATGGCCGGTATCCACCGTGGCGTCCAGACCGAGCGGCACATAGTCCGCTGGGATGGAGTGCTTGCGGCGCGACACGATCTCGATGTTGGCTTCGAGCAGCGCGTTATAGAGCGTCGAGCTGACCTGACAGACGCCCCCGCCGTATTCCGGACGGTACGTTTCGCCGCCGACGATGGCGTTTGCCATCTTCCAGCCGTTTTCCTCGTTGCGGTCACCGACCGTATCGTTGTAGCTCCACGTCCGGCCCGGCTGCACAACCTGCCCGTTGATGCGCTCGGCCGCCTTGTTCACGTTGAACGCACGGTTCAGAATGGTCTGGTTCCTTTCTTCCGTCCATTCGGAGAGCCCTTTGTGCCGGTATGCTGTGGTGTACGAGCCGATGAGGGCGACCTGCTGCTTGAGATCATCCACGGTGATGTTCGGCGCCTGCTGTGTCAGTTCCGGCGTCAGTGACGCCTGATAGTTGCCGCTCTCGAGTGCCTCGCGCACCAATTGTTCCGTGGCCGGAATATCGATGCCCATGCCGGCCCGGCCCTCGGTATAGACGAGATTCGGCTCGCCGTCCTCACCCACGCTCAGGGAGAACGTTGCGTCCGACGGGCCGAAGGTCAGCGCGCTGCTGATCTCGGCAATCCGGCTGTCAAGCGCCGTATAGTCGATCGCCAGAGCGGTGTTATAGGACTTCGTCTTGCCGCCGGCGAGCGCGTTCAGCAGCACCTGCTCGATGTCGGAGGAGATGTTCATGTCTGCGGCGGAGATGGTCTCGTGGAAGGCTTGGCCCCCGAGATCGCCGCTGAGCGTGATAGCGATGCGCGCGACGGTCTGCTCGATGCCGGGCATCAGCAGCTGCCGTGCATCGGCAAGGGTCTTATCCGTCACGAGAATGCCGTTGATGTAGACCTCTTCGGCAAAGGTCGCAGTGTTGGTATCGATCGTGGAGGGATCGATGGGCGCGTCGCCTGGCGCGCAGCTGCGCACAACCACGAACACCGTTGCGGCAAGCAGTAGCAGCAACAGCGCAAAACCGGCAAAAATGGCGCGCTGGTGCTTTTGCCGCTGCCGTCTGCGGCGCGCTGCGGACGCACCCGACCGGCTGCCGCCGGAACGCGCGGATGCGGGCGACCCCGCGGAGCGATGCGCGCTTGTCCCCGTAGTACGGTTGGAGGAACCGGAGGCACGCTCATACGACCCGGCGTCGCGGCTCGACGTACCGGCGCGGCGGGAGCCGTTTCCACCGGTTCGCAGCGCGCTTCGATACGCGGAGGAGGAGCCCCGCGCGGCCGATGAACCCCGCGCGGCCGAGCGGCCGCCGGAGAAATCCTGCATATAGGCAGGGCCTTGTTCGCGCTGAGGATCAACCGCGCTGTTGTGGCGCGCGGCTGTATTCCTGCTGCTGGGCTGCGAAAGGTCCCGAAACATCTCGTCCATAGTACTCCTCAAAACGCATCACAAACGATGATAATACATCAAACAGTATACATCATTTCGCGCTTTGTTCGCAACCGTTGCAATGATTGTTCACATTATGATACGATATAGCCATGTTTCATATTGTTTTGGTGGAGCCCGAGATCCCACAGAACACGGGCAATATCTCGCGCACCTGCGCGGTAACCGGCGCAGCGCTGCACCTGGTGCATCCGCTGGGCTTTTCAATCGACGACCGGCAGCTCAAGCGGGCGGGGCTGGATTACTGGAAGGACTTGACGCTGTTTGAGCACAACAGCTTCGAGGATGTGGAACGGATGTTCCCACAAGCGCGGTTCTTCCTTGCCTCTACGCACATGGCGCGCCCCTATACCGAGCCGGCGTACCGGGACGGAGATTTTCTCGTGTTCGGCAAGGAGACGGCGGGCCTGCCCAAGCCGCTGCTCGCGCGCCGCAAGGCGGACGGCATCCGCATTCCAATGGGGGAGAACCAGCGCTCGCTCAACCTGTCAAACTCGGTGGCGATCGTTTTGTATGAGGCGCTCCGGCAGAACGGCTTTCCGGGCCTGCGATAACGACAAAAACGGAAAAAATAATGCTTGCAAAAGCGTTGGCCCCATGGTAAAATAATTCCGTTCGATTTTTAGAAGGAGGTGGACTTTTATGGGTAAGTACTGCGAAGTCTGCAAAAAGGGCACCATGTCCGGCAATCTGGTCAGCCATTCGAACCGCAAGTCGAAGCGGAGCTGGGCGCCGAACATCCAGACCGTGCACGTCGTGATCGATGGCAAAACGCAGAAGCTGAACGTTTGCACCCGTTGCCTCCGTTCCGGCAAAGTCGTGCGCAGCGTCTGAGCGCACATGGATGCGGCAAATCAAGACGGTATTTGCATACCGTCTTTTTTGCGTTCCGATACGGTGCTTTCATCGTAGCCGCATGGCCGGCGCGCCGTCGCGCCGCCGCGCACGGGCTTTCGCAGGCCGCGGGCGGCATTGCATTGCGGGCAAGCGCGGAACAAGGCGGAGAAGATGACGCCAAGTGCCAAGTATTCCATATGCAGAAAGTCAAAAATCTTCGGTTGAGAAAAATCATATATATTATTCTTGACAAACGCCTCGTTGCGTGCTACCATATGAGAAACCGTTGAAGAAGTGTAAGTACTTCATGGTTGCGCCGGTTTAGAGAGCCGCGATGGGTGGAAAGCGGTACGGCGTGCATGGACGAATGGGCTTCTGAGGGCGAGCTGAATACAGCAGTAGGCGAGCCGGAGTGATCCTCCGTCAAAGGGATCGGCATATGGTAGTATGCACTGAGTGAACGCATGTTGCGTTAAGCCGGGTGGCACCGCAAGAGAGGATTTTTCTGATCGCTCTTGTCCCAGCAAAAGCATTGGGATAAGAGTGTTTTTTTATCCCGAAAACCGCACCAACAGAGAACGAGAACAGGAAAGGAGAAACAGACATGAACACCCAGGAAATCCCGTACAAAATTTATCTGGACGAAGCGGAGATCCCGCATCAGTGGTATAATGTGCGCGCCGATATGAAGAACAAGCCGGCGCCGCTGCTCAATCCCGGCACATTGCAGCCGATGACGGCAGAGGAGCTGTCCGGCGTGTTCTGCGAGGAGCTCGTGCAGCAGGAACTCGACAATGATAACGCACTGATCGATATTCCGGACGAGATTGTCCAATTCTACAAGATGTACCGGCCCTCGCCGCTCGTGCGCGCTTACTTTCTCGAGAAGGCGCTTGGCACGCCGGCGAAGATCTACTATAAGTTCGAGGGCAACAACACCAGCGGCAGCCACAAGCTCAACTCGGCCATTGCGCAGGCGTATTATGCCAAGAAGCAGGGGCTCAAGGGCGTGACCACGGAAACAGGCGCCGGTCAGTGGGGTACTGCTCTGTCGATGGCCTGCTCGTATTTCGGCCTTGACTGCAAGGTGTATATGGTCAAGGTTTCGTATGAGCAAAAGCCGTTCCGCCGCGAGGTCATGCGCACCTATGGCGCATCGGTCACGCCGTCGCCGTCCACGGAAACGGCGGTCGGCCGCAGCATCCTCGAGCGCTTCCCCGGAACGGGCGGCAGCCTCGGCTGCGCGATCTCGGAGGCGGTGGAGGCGGCCACCAGCCGCGAGGGCTACCGCTATGTGCTCGGCAGCGTGCTCAATCAGGTGCTGCTGCACCAGTCGATCATCGGTCTGGAAACGAAGGCCGCGCTGGATAAATACGGCATTGAGCCGGACATCATCATCGGCTGTGCCGGCGGCGGCTCGAACCTCGGCGGCCTGATCTCACCATTCATGGGCGAGGTACTGCGCGGTGAGAAGCAATATCGCTTCATCGCCGTGGAACCGGCCTCGTGCCCGAGCCTCACGCGCGGCAGATACGCCTACGACTTCTGCGACACGGGCATGGTATGCCCGCTCGCCAAGATGTACACGCTTGGCAGCGGCTTCATACCCTCGCCGAACCATGCGGGCGGCCTGCGCTACCACGGCATGAGCTCCATCCTCTCCCAACTGTACCATGACGGGCTGATGGAGGCCACGAGCGTCGAGCAGACGAAGGTGTTCGAGGCGGCGGAACTGTTCGCCCGCGTCGAGGGCACGCTGCCGGCGCCCGAGAGCAGCCATGCCATCCGCGTGGCCATCGACGAGGCGCTCAAGTGCAAGGAGACGGGGGAGGCCAAGACCATCGTGTTCGGGCTGACCGGAACGGGATACTTCGACATGGTCGCCTACGGACGGTTCCACGACGGCGACATGACCGACTATGTACCCACCGACGCTGATCTGGAGAAGGGCTTTGCCGGACTGCCCGCGGTGCCGGCCGACCGGTAAGCGGGGATAGACAAAACGAGCAAAAGCGCGGCAGCGGCACAGTCCCTGCCGCGCTTTTCTGTTGAAGGCTGGATTCGCGTTGACCCATGCCCGCTCCGTGCGGTATACTGAGGGGGCCGGTACCAAACGCGTGTTTTCGGGTGTGCTTGACTGGAAATCGGATGCGTCGGAAAAACAGCCAACCCGCGTGCGGAAGCTCACGCTCGACCGGATGATCGTCCGGCCGGTTTCGCTCGGCGGCAATGCAGTCATTGGTGTGGGCTGCGATTACAACCATTTTGCGGGGAACGTCACCGGCATATCCGCCAACGGTACGGCCGTGCGAATCGGGCGGCTGGCCGGGGACGATGAGGACCTGAACGGCTGAAAACGGATACCAGACAAACAGCGGGGGAGCGCCCATGGCAAAGGATAAGGAAAAAACGGTTTTTCTCTGCGGAGAATGCGGATATGAATCACCCAGATGGATGGGCAAGTGCCCGGCCTGCGGGAGCTGGAACACGCTGGTGGAGGAGACGGCCGTCTCGGTGCGCCTGCCGCAGCAGCGCGGCAGCATACAGCGGCTTTCCGACGTATCGGTGATGAACGCTGCGCGCGTCTCCACCGGCATGTCCGAACTCGACCGCGTGACCGGCGGCGGGCTGCTTGCGGGCATGGTTGTGCTGCTCGGCGGCGACCCGGGTATCGGCAAATCGACGCTGCTGATGCAGGCGGCCGACTGCCTGGCCGGCAAGGGCAGCGTGCTGTACGTTTCGGGCGAGGAAAGTGCGGCGCAGCTCAAGCTCCGGGCCGACCGGCTGCGGGTGCAAAACGATATGCTGCTGCTGTGCGATACGTCTTTGGAGCACGCGCTCGAGCAGGCCAAGGCGCAAAAGAGCGATTATTTGATCATCGATTCCATTCAGACCATGTCCTGCGAGGAGTCGCAGAGTGCGCCCGGCAGCGTGTCGCAGGTGCGTGCCGCCACGGCCATGCTCACCCGCTATGCCAAGGAGAGCGGAACCGCCGTGCTCATCGTGGGCCACGTAACCAAGGATGGGGCGATTGCGGGCCCGCGCGTGCTGGAGCACATCGTGGATACGGTGCTGTATTTCGAGGGCGACCGGCACGCGGGGCTGCGCCTGCTGCGCGCGGTCAAAAACCGTTTTGGCTCGACCAATGAGATCGGCGTGTTTGAAATGTGCGATACCGGCATGCGGCAGGTGGTCGATCCGTCCAGACTGTTCCTCTCCGGCGCCAATGCGGTCGGCTGCGCGGTCACCTGCGCCATCGAGGGCTCGCGGCCGATGCTTGCGGAGGTGCAGTCGCTGCTGATCGATACGGCGTTCGGCAGTCCGCGCCGCACAGCGGCCGGCGTGGATGGCGGCCGGCTGAGCCTGCTGTTGGCGGTGCTGGAGAAGAAGGCAAAGCTGAAGCTGTCGGATAAGGACGTGTACCTCAACGTGGTCGGCAACCTGCGGCTGGAGGAGCGCGGCGCGGATCTGGCGGTTGCGCTCTGCATCGCCTCCGCGCTGGGGGAGAAGCCGCTCCCACCGCACACCGCGGTCATTGGGGAGCTGGGCCTGACCGGCGAGCTGCGCGGCGTAGCGCAGATGGAAACGCGATTGCACGAGTGCGCGCGCCTTGGCTATACGCATGTGCTCATTCCAAAGGCGGCGTCCGTGCCGCGAATCGACGGCCTGACGCTCGTACCGGTATCGACCATATCGGAGGCGATCGATACCGTTCGCTATTGCCCGTAACCGACAGCGCCCGAAAACGCGAACGGGATATGGGGTGAAGCGGCGCGCGCCTTGATGTGGGAACGGAATGAAGCGACGGTGCAGAATTCGCTTGCCTGTGCGTGGAAAACGTGGTATAATAACTTCGCTTCGTTCGGAAGCCTCTGTTCCCGTCAGGCCGTATGCGTAAAAACGTGTATTATGGGCGCGGCGTCCGTTCGGCTTGGATTTTGAAATCCGGGGCGAGAACAGATGTGAAAAATCGAACAGGTACCCGTAGCTCAGCTGGATAGAGCGTTGGACTCCGACTCCAAAGGCCAGAGGTTCGAATCCTCCCGGGTACGCCAGAAAGGTGCAACAAAAAAGATGCACCAACGAAAAGCCTTGATTTTTCAAGGCTTTTCGCCATTTTCGAGGGCAAAAATCGGCAGGGTCGTACCGTAGATGTATTCGCCGGTTTTCGCCCTTGCGTATAAACTTGAACTACCGTAAAACCAAATACCACCCTTACAGGCGTATGGAAAGAAAAATCCATACGCCTTTTCTTTTACCCAAAATCAAAAAGGAGGTCATCAACATGACAATCTATCAACAGGAGTTGATGCGGAAGCTGCCATTGCTCGGATGCATAGGGCAATACAATGAAGATACCGATAATGTGACCATTTATCTTAACAATGAACTTCTCTGTGAGCAGGATAACCATGAATACCTTATAGGCAATGAAGATATGTCTGAGGAAAGGAAGGCAGTCTGCCGTGATGTACTTGATCAGGCAAGATACATCCGGGAATATGTCGAAAAATTTGAATCTTCGCCTCCGATGGATATTGCCGGGATCAATGAGTACCGGAAAATGGCTGAGTACGTAGATATTGTTCTCGGCGGGATGTACAGTGAAGATTATGGCTTTATGTTTGCTACTTGGAAGTTAAGCAAAGACAGAAGCAGCGCCTTTTGGGGACACTATACACCCGAATATGAAAGCGCAAAACAGGACTTCGCTACCCGCGCAGGTTTTGTAGACGAAAGCATGATCTACACAGAAAAAGAGATATCCCTGCTTTATGCCTGCCTTGACTATACAAAAAGCAATTGTGAAAATCTTACCTATGAACAGGATGAGCAAATCGGCGCACTTTTGGAAAAAATCAGAGATGCATATCCGCAGCTTGAAGAATCGCCGCCCTCTTTCGAGCAGGAAGACGCACCGCAATTAAATATGTAACCAATATAATTGCCCATGCTTTTGCGATTGAAACAAAAGCATGGGCTTTTTTTGTTTTCAGAAAAGGATTTCAAGATGTATTTTACCCAGAACAAACGCCTGCGTGAGATGGAGAAGCTCATGCAGTGCGTCCCCAATTTCAAACCGAGAGGATACGGCGTAATTACCATAGAGGCGCTGGAAATTCCACCGCCCACTTTTGCGGAGGTCATGGCGGCAACGGCATCCGCCGTAAAATGCCCTGCCTTCCTCCGGCGTTTGAATCAATATCTGAACGAAAGCGAGATGAATTTAATGATGTATAGAAACGACAAGCATAAAGCGGTGTTTGAAGCCGCTGTCAGAAAAGAAAGCAAAAAGAATTACGCCCTACTTGCGGCTTTGTATCTGCTTACCGCAGACGGCAGGCTGTGGAACGCCGCCAAACGGCAAATTTCAAGCGGATGTATCTGCTTTGATCAGATGCATTTGAAGGCTTGTACCGAAACCGCGTATAGTTTTAGGGATCATTCGTATTCCTTTGAAGCAGAAAAATCGTTATTTCTGCTCCCAGTTTGTAGCGGAAGTTTTAGGAAGAAGCAGAGCGATACAGTTAAAGAAAGACAGCGCTCTCTATTTTCCGGGAGATTTTAACAAGCTGTCAGAGGCAGTTTTAGTATTTCAGGGCAATTTGAGAGATTATATCCGTCACTACGAATTGCGACCGGCAGCAGTATGATTATTTGGGAGGAACATCACTATGCAATGGAACATCATTACCGATTCAAGCTGCGATATGCTTGATTTTAAGAATCAGAACACTAACATCAGCTTTTCAAGCATTCCGTTTGTAATAAGCGTTGGCACAAAGGATTATGTGGATGACGAAACACTGAATGTACCTGAGATGATAACAGCTATGGAGAAATGCGAAAATGCAAGTCACACATCCAGCCCTCCGCCGTATGCGTGGTACAAACAATTTGAAAAGCCGGGATACTCGATTGCCGTCACGATTTCAAGCAAACTTTCCGGCAGCTATAACAGCGCACATACGGCAAAAAATATGATACTTGAACAGGATTCCGAGAAAAAGATTGTTTTGATAGATTCCCGCTCCGCCGGACCTGAAATCGTTCTGATCGTAAAAAGGTTGTGTGAACTGATTGAAGCAGGCAATAATTTTGACTCCGTAGTTGAAAAAACAGAAGAATACATCCGTCATACACATATTATTTTTGCGCTTTCTTCTTTTAATAACCTTGTGAAAAACGGTCGCATGAGTAAGATCGCAGGTTTCATTGCCGGGAAACTCGGCTTTTGGGGTATCGGCATCGGGAGCGAAGAAGGAAAAATTCAGATAAAGCAGAAGACCCGTGGCAATGGGAAGGCGCTTGATGCCATTATAACCGATATGAAGGAACGAGGAATTAAGTATGGTACAGTTGTAATCAGCCATTGTCAGAACGCCGAACTGGCAGAGCGGCTGAAGAATGCTATCCAGAATATATGGCATGATGTCAAGGTGAAAATCGTACCGACAAGAGGGCTTTGCAGCTACTACGCCGAGCGTGGCGGACTGATTGTGAGTTATTAAGATTTCAAAAGAAGCGGGCAGTTTTGAAAACTGCCCGCTTCTTTGATAAAACAGATAGGAAGCAAATCACTAAAAACTGTGTACCTTTTGATTTGATCGATATTTTGCCGGTGTAACACCATAAAATTGCTTGAATACACTTTGAAAATACGGCTGACTTGAAAAGTGCAGATATTCACTGATTTCCGAGATACTTTTGTCTGTATATTTGAGTAGGGATTTTGCTTCCCGCATCCTGCAGCCGGTAATATATTCGCCAACGGTTTTTCCTGTCTCCTGTTTGAATTTTTGGGCAGTATAGGTTCTGCTTTTCCCGATGTAATCCGCAATATCCTGAATAGTAAGCATCTCATTCAGCCTCGAATCAATATATTGCATGCAGGCATAAATTTCCCCGGTAACACCGTCCGGCATCTTCGCCTGTGCAACCCTGCCTGTAAAATCAATAATCATATTGAATTGCAGTTTTTTTATGGCATCCAGTGACTGAATATGTTCGCACTCCTGGATGTAGGTGTCAATCAGCTGATAGGTCTGCTCTATATCCATACCGCCCGGAATTGCCCCGTCCTTTCCGATCATGGTTACATGACCGATAAACAGATTTTTGGCTTGTCTTAAAGGGTCATCCGCCAATTTTCCTTCGTTCAAAGGCTGCTTCGTCACGGTATATTGTAAAAACTGGCGTGTTCTGCTCACATTCCCACTGCGTACATATTCAAGCAACTGCTTTTCAAAAAAATAGGTTCCGTGCTGTCGTCCGTTTTCCCGTGCCAAATACGTTTCTCTTGCGTGTCGTGATGCAATTTCATCCTCCATGGCCTGATTCATGATACCGAAATTCTCCGTAACAGGAACTTCTTCTCCGTTTAATATCAGATGGAGAAATATCAGAAGATTCAAAAAGCGGTTGTAAGAATAATGGGGAACCGCACATAAAAATTGAGCAACCGCACTTTCTTTTTCCTTTGGCACGGCATTAAGCGCCATATAAGAGCGAATCGTATCCTGTGTAATAATGCCGCTGTATGCCGGACCCAGGAGAAAGTAACCGTTCGTTTCTTTTAATCGGATCATTCCGTAGATACCGGTATCCGGTGCCGTATATACGGCTGGGTTAGTCGATGCAGACAACAGAATATGCTTAACCGAACGATACAGCGGTGTATTATCCGGAAATCCTGCGGAATATATAGGAGTATCCTGCTCGTAATAAACAAGCGGCAAATAGCGGGACGCGTAAAAGTGCTGACAAAAAGCAGACAGATCCACCATAAATGTTATATCCTCCTCTATAAATGTACGATTTTATAATATTATAAACGATTATGCATTACAAGTCAAGCCGTCCTTGATATAATATCAATGTAAGATGGTACTATTATACAATTCAGACTGGGGTGATAGGAAGCAATGAGAATGGATTTTAACCAAAATTGGCGTTTTTCAGGAGAAACAGTACATTCATCTGTCGTAAATCTTCCCCATGACGCAATGCTGAAAGAAAAGCGAAACGGAGTCTGCCGAAACGGCGTCAACTCCGGTTATTTTCCCGGTGGAAAATATAGATATGAAAAGACAATAGAAATAGACTGTGCAGATATAGGTAAGAAAATGATTCTTCATTTTGAAGGTGTGTATCAGAATTGCACGGTTTATCTGAACGGAAAGCAAGTAGGGACACACAAATACGGCTATACCGCTTTTGATGTGGATATCTCCGATACCGTTCAGGCTGGAGAAAATCACATCTGCGTGGATGTGGACAATTCTCTGGAGCCTAACTGCCGCTGGTATTCCGGTTCCGGCATCTATCGCCCGGTTAGTCTGTTGATTGATGAATTAGATGCACCTAAAATTATCACAAAATCCTATGCCCCTGCGGTAATTAGGGTAACAGCCGATGCAGATACTGTCGAGATATTGGACGGCGAAATCCTGGTTGCATCCGGCGTACCCGGTGAAATAATGATTCCCAATGCAAAGCTCTGGACAGCAGAAACACCCCATCTATACACCTGCGTGATTCGCAAGGATAGCAAAGAGCTTCGCACAGCTTTCGGTATACGGCTGCTGCAATGGGACTCCCAAAATGGACTGAGAGTGAACGGGCAGCGAATCCTCCTCCGTGGCGGCTGTATCCACCACGACCACGGCGTACTGGGTGCCTGCGATTTTTATGACGCAGAATACCGGCGCATTGCCATTTTGAAAGAAAATGGCTTTAACGCCCTGCGCATGGCTCACAATCCGGCATCACAAATCACGCTGGACATCTGCGATAAGCTGGGCATGTATGTAATGAATGAAACCTTTGACGGTTGGTATATACCAAAAACTTACCACGACTATGCCAGATGGTTTGACACAGAATGGAAAAAGGATATTACCTCTATGGTGGATGCTTCCTACAATCATCCCTGCGTCATTCTGTACTCCCACGGCAACGAGGTTTCCGAAACAGCGACAAAAAAGGGCGCGGAAACCTGTCGTATGCTGACAGATTTTATTCACATGTTGGATGATTCCAGACCGGTGACCGCAGGCGTGAATGTGCTTCTCAATGTCTATACCAACTATGGGCTGGGCGTATATCAGGATAAGGGCGACTACAAGCCTGAACCTCTGCCCATAAAAGGCGGCTACAAGGAAAAGAAAACAGGATCGGCATTTTTCAATGCTATGGCTGGAAAATTAGGCAGCCTGATGTTCTTTATGGCATCCGGAAGAAAAGGCGACAAAGCCTGCGAAGGCGCTGCCGATGGGTTGGATGTGCTGGGACTGAACTATGCCTCGTCGCGCTATGACGAGGATGTGAAAAACTATCCCGATCGGCTGATGGTAGGCAGTGAAACCATGGTAGCCGATCTGCCCTATAACTGGGAGCGGGTAAAAAAACACCCGCAGGTACTGGGAGATTTTGTCTGGGCAGCCTGGGATTATTTGGGCGAAGCCTGTATCGGTGACTGGACTTACCATTCCTATAAAGGACTGCCGCTGCTGGCAGGTCAGGGGATGATAGACATCACCGGCAAACCCTTGGCTGCGATGTACTTTATGCAGATTGTGTGGGGAATGCGGAAAGCGCCTTTCATCGGTGTGCGTCCCCTAAATCACGCAAAGGAGAAGCCTTCTACCGGCGCATGGCAGTTTACGAATGCCATTGATTCATGGACATGGCACGGCTATGAGGGAACAAAGGCAGTGGTAGAAGTCTATGCCGATGCTGCATCCATTCGATTGGAACTGAACGAAAAAGTGATCGGCACAAAACCGGTCAGGAAATACAAAACCATTTTCAAAATACCTTATGCGCCCGGTGTGCTGACTGCTGTTGCGCTGGATGAAAACGGCAATGAAATTTCCAGACATACTCTGCAAACGGGTGGAAAAGAAATAAAGCTGACCGTCAAGCCTGACAAGCGGCGTTTGTGTGCCGACGGACAGTCCCTTTGTCATCTTCCCATTGAATTTACCGACGAACACGGCGAATTGATCCCTTACATAGAGCAGTCCGTCACGGTAAAGGTTGAGGGAGCAGCCGCCTTGCGGGGACTTGGCAGCGCACTTTGCAAAACGGATGAACGATATGACGGCGATACATTTGCAAGCTATCGTGGGCGTGTCCTTGCCGTTATCCGAGCAGGCACAGAGCCTGGGAACGTGCATATTCAAATTTCCAGTAAAGGCGTTACACCGATATCCATAGAAGTGGAGGTAATATGATGGGAAAATTCAGAGTATACGGTGCTGATACCAAGGAAGAATCCCTGCGGGAGAAAAAGCACCGGAAACTGGCGAGAAAAACAGCCGCAGAAGGAATGGTTCTTCTGCAAAACAACGGATTGCTTCCGCTGAAAACAAAAAATATCGCTTTGTATGGCGCCGGTGCAAGAATGACCGTAAAGGGCGGCTCCGGCAGCGGCGATGTGCATGAGCGTTACAGCGTCAATATCGAGCAGGGGCTTAAAAACGCAGGCTTTCAGATCGTCAGTCCTCTTTGGATGGATCGATTTGACGCCAAATATGAAGCCGACAAAGCCGAATGGAGAAAATCCGTAGAAGAAAAAATCAAAGGCTATGGCCCGATACGGACAATGAAGATGTTTGACATCATTCATGAAAATCCTATGCCGTACCCTTCCGTAACGAAAATCCAGCCGGATGAGTTGTCCGATCAAACGGATACGGCGGTCTATGTCGTCACAAGACAGGCCGGTGAAGGCGGTGACCGCAAAGCGGAAAAAGGCGACTATCTGCTGTCGGATGTAGAAACAAACAACATCAGGATTTTAGCAGGACATTATGACAAGCTGCTGCTTGTCATCAACTGCGGAAGTCCTCTTGACCTTTCTATTTTGGATGAGGTGAAAATTGACGCCGTTTTGTATTATTCGCAAGGTGGTATGGAGGGCGGCAATGCCTTTGCCGATCTGATTTCCGGAACAGTAACGCCCTCCGGCAAGCTGACGGATACATGGGCAATGCGTTATAACGACTACCCCAGCTCCGATACCTTCAGCTATTTAAGCGGCGATCTGTCTTTCAATGATTACAAAGAAGGCATTTATATCGGTTACCGCTGGTTTGACGCAGAGCAGAAACAACCCCGCTATCCTTTTGGATTCGGACTGTCCTACACATCCTTCTCTCATACCGTGCAGGATATTTCTGTTGACGGAACCTGCGTTACCGTAAAAGCTGCGGTCTGGAATACGGGCGATTCCTACTGTGGGAAAGAAGTATTGCAGCTTTACCTTGCAAAGCCGGGCGGTCAGATCGACCATGAGCGAAAAGGATTGGTTGCTTTCGGAAAGACGAAATCCTTAAAACCCGGAGAGAGCGAAACACTGTCTTTCACCTTTGATTTGTCGGAGCAAGGGAGCTTTGACGAAGAAAGTACCGCCTTCATCTTGGAAAAAGGCGAATACGGCCTGCTGCTTGGTGATTCGTCCGCTTCTGCCGAGCCGATTGCCGTACTGACACTCAGCGACAATGTTATGACAGAACTGGTGGAAGCGATCTGTCCGTGTAAAAAGACATTCCCTGTTTATCGGGCAGAAATGGCCGTGGCTGAATATCCGATCGAGCTGCCGCGAATCGCTATTGCAGCGTCGGCATTCAAAACCGTGGAGTTTACTTATCAAACGCCAGCAACAAAAGAATCGCCTAAAATAAAAAGTTTGTTGGATACGCTTTCAGAGGAAGATATGGTCAGCCTGTGCGTGGGCGGCGGATACAATCTCAAATGCTACAACAATGTGCCCGGCGCCGCCGGTATGACGGCTGTTAATCTTCTGAAAAAAGGCATTCCCAATATCGTTCTCTCCGACGGCCCTGCCGGACTCAATGTGATGCAGGCAACATCCATTCAAAAGGACGGAACGCCCCGTTATCCCGAAGGATTGCCGGAGGACTGGAGCTGGGGATGGTTGAAGCATTTTGCGCCCCTTGTAAAGGCAAAGCCCGGAAAGGGCCGCTTGCTCTATCACTATATGACAGCCTTCCCCTGCGAAACCCTGCAGGCACAAAGCTGGAATATCCCGCTCTTAGAGGAAATCGGTCAGGCTGCAGGAAACGAGATGAAGGAAATCGGCGTGACGGTTTGGCTGGCGCCCGGTATGAATCTTCACCGTAATCCTCTGTGCGGACGGAACTTTGAGTATTACTCGGAGGATCCCGTCGTTTCCGGTAAGATGGCGGCGGCTATCACAAGATGCGTTCAGTCTGTTCAGGGCTGCTTTGTGGCAATCAAGCATTTTTGCTGCAACAATCAGGAGGATAACCGGGATCACATGTCCTCCAATACTTCACAGCGGACGCTTCGGGAAATGTATCTTCGTCCGTTCCGTATTGCCGTTAAAGAAGGAAACCCCGGAACGGTGATGAGTTCCTATAACATGGTGAACGGGGTCTACACACCCAACAGCTACGATCTTTGCACCAAGGTGCTGCGAAACGAATGGGACTTTGAAGGGCTTGTGATGAGCGACTGGAACTCTACGGATAAATGTTCCCACAGCGCAGCCATCAACGCAGGAAACGACCTTCTCATGCCCGGAAATAAATGGGTAAGAAAAGCGTTGATGGAAGCGCTGAAAAACGGAGAACTTGATACAGCGGCTTTGCGCCGGAGCGCCGGTCGGGTGCTGAAGCTGATCTTCGACAGCTCGGTGGCGAACGAATTTTGAGAAAGGAGGGATTGCCGTGGAAATCTGTCAGTACGATTATTTTGAGAAATGCTATTCGGCAAGTGCGCCCGGCAATCCCTTTGATGTAGAATGGACGGTCAGCGTTATTTGCCCGGATGGAGCGATAAAGAAAATTGATGGCTTTTTCGATGGCGGCAACCGTTTTGTTTTTCGGTTTATGCCGGAGCAATTAGGCGAATATCGCTATCAAACCGATTGCAGGCTGCCTGAATTAAACGGCAAATCCGGAAGCTTTCGCTGTATCCTGCCGCGGGAGGGCAATCACGGGAAAGTGACCGTGAAGAATCGTTATTGGTTTGCCTATGCGGACGGGACGCCCTACTTTGAAGCAGGAACAACCTGTTATGCGTGGATTCATCAAAACGAAGAACTGCGGATGCAGACATTGGAAACTCTGTCGGAAGGCTGCTTTATTGCTTCGGCTGCGGTGCCAAGGGAGATGTGATTGACTTTGTGGCAAGGCTGCTTAGTCTGTCTGCCTATGAAGCAGCACAGAAACTGGCTGCGGACTTCGGGCTGGACACCAGCCGTCCTTCTGTGGTAGCACAGGTCAGAAAACCCCGTCCCCGTGCGAACCAGTTGAAGCATGACGAGCGTCTCTGCATGAATGTGCTATCAGGGTATCTTCATCTTTTGGAGGACTGGAAAGAGCGATAGAAATAATCCTCGTTCAGCTTCAAGCTGGGATGCCTGTCGTTGTGGAATGGACAGCAGACCATGTTGTTACGGCTTACCTTCAAGCCGTAGTGTTCGGCGGCCTGTCTTACCGTGACAGCCGCCTTGATGTTTTCAAACAGATTCATACGCATACCTCCGTGAATTTTTTTTGACAATCCTTGCTTGTCACCTGAATATACGGAGAAAAAGGCAATAGACCGAAAAATCCGTCACTTATGCAAAAAAGAAAAAGCCGCCCCGATATTTTTGCAAAAATGCAAAAACACAGAGCGGCGATTGTTCAGAATTTATATCTTGATATTGTTCCACTAATTGAATATAATATTATTAGTTTCAGCGGGAAGGAAGTGCAGAGAATGAAATATCTATCAACCTTTGAAGCGGCGGAGAAATGGGGTATCTCGCACCGGCGGGTGAGCATTCTCTGCAATGAGGGGCGCATCCCCGGCGCACAGCGAGCAGGAAGCCGCTGGATTATTCCGGAGGATGCCGAGAAGCCTGCTGACGCCAGAATCAAAAACGGCAAATATATGAAAGCAAAAACCGAGGGAAGGGGGACATAACGAATGGAGAATACATTTCTGCCCGGCACCGTCAGAGAGCGGCTTGCCGATCTGATGAAGTACCACAAGGTATCTCAAACAGATCTTGCGCTCAAAATCGGATGCGGTGACAGCTTACTCAGCCGTTTTCTGACCGGAAAGACAGATAAGATTGGCGATGAAAACATTATCCGCATTGCTAGGGTGTTCAATGTGTCCACCGACTTTCTCTTGGGTGTGACCAATGTCCCCGACAGAAAAAACTATGAGATTGACGAATTGGGCTTGTCCGCACAAGCTGCAAGAAATCTCTACACCGGAAAGGTCAATACACAGGTGGTCAACCGTTTATTGGAAAGTCCCCGCTTTGCAGAGCTGACCTACATATTGGAGCAGTATTTTGATGATACCCTCGCTGCCGGATATGCCGCACAAAATCAAATGTATGCTACCCTCAGCAGCTTGACACGGAAATCTGTAAAATCCGATGCAGCGAATCAGGTCGCAAGGAAAATCCTGCAAATGAGAACTCCGGTTTATCAGGCTGACCTTGCCACCATTGAAAATCAATTCATGCTGGTGGTTAAGGAAGTGAAGAAAGAAATCGGAAATGACTATGCAGCGGCACAGGCTTTGACCGCCGCAGTAGCGGAGAAAATGTTTACGGATCTTACAAAAGGTCAGGATATGGAAAATCCCAAGGTCACGCCGGAGCAAGTGACCGAACTGATTATTGGTAGTGTTGCCGGTATGGAAGGTGTCGATCAGGAAGCATTGGACAAGCTCGGTCAGGCGTTGGCCGGATTTATGCAGACCACCTTGGAGCAAGCCGCAGCACAGGAGAAAGAAAATGAAAAACCGGAGCAATGAGCAGCTCTGCGCTCTGGCTCAGAAGGGAGATATGAACGCCCGTGACCTTCTTCTGGAAAACAATTTGGGGGTAGCGCCGAAAATTTTGTGTAAAGGCAAAACCGCCAGACGATTCCGGTTTAA
>ERZ857882.1142-NODE-1142-length-31989-cov-8.243189_pt1 | contig 31989 bp, 33 predicted proteins | sample MGYA00519697_ERZ857882 | MGnify/ENA primary metagenome ERZ857882 (study PRJEB31778, sample SAMEA3449373) | human gut metagenome | biome: human gut; feature: human-associated habitat; material: faeces | place: United Kingdom | collected 2010/2012 ...
GATCACTAGTTTTCAAGACTAGCTCCTTAAACCACTCGGACATCTCTCCGTATTGAATGTTATCACAACTCAACGATATTAATTATATCACTTTGTGATATATTTGTCAACAGTTAAAATAAATTTTTATATAAAATATTTTTAATTTATTCTTACTAAGTAACATTTTAAAATTTCTTAGCCAATATTTAATTTTAAAAAAAGGGCTGTTTCAACAGTTCCTTCTTATATTACTTCTTAGATAGTTCATCTAAGTATTTTACCGCACTAAGAGAAGCTATATTTCCTTCTCCTGCTGCTTTAATGTACTGATATGGTTTTCCTACACAATCTCCTGCTGCAAAACAACCAGGTATATTAGTTTTCATTAACCTATCTACATTAATATGTCCATCCTCTATAGCTAATCCTGGAACTAACTGCCCTGGAGAAATTGAATCTTTTAAAATAAATACAGCATTTGTTTCTATTTCGCTATTCTTTAAAATTAATTTCTTAACTTTTAGATCTCCAACAACTTCTTCTGGTTTATCTTCTATTAATGTTACATTCTCATTTAAATTATATTTTCCTTTATACATAGGAACATAATATACTTTTTCAGCAATTTCAGAAACATAATTGGTTTCATTTTCAGCTTCTTTGTTATGCCCTATTATAGTTACTATTTTATTTTTGTACAAAGGTGCATCGCAAGTTGCACAATATCCTACACCTTTTCCTAAAAATTCTTCTTCTCCTTTAATAGGTCTTGTATACTCTATCCCAGTAGCTATAATAATAGATTTTGCTTCAAAGGTTTTATCATTTGCCATTAAAGCGAAATAATCCCCCATAGCATATATACTATTTATTCTTTCCTCGCATATTTCAATGTTCATTGAATTTAAATGTTCTTGAAATTTTTCTTTTAATAATTCTCCTGTAACATCAGGAAAACCTAAATAATTATTTATTTTAGGGGCCTTAACTATCTTACTAGTTAAGTTTTTGTTGCCAAATATAGTAAAATCCTTATTTCTTATTCTTGCGTTTAATGCAGCTGATATTCCTGCAGGTCCACTACCTATTATAGCAATATCATATCTTTTATCCAAAATTCTACCTCTATTATAGATGCTTAACTACAGCAGCCTTTAAAGAATCCTTTGGCATAAATCCTACTAAAGTATCAACTGGAGTACCATTTTTAAATATCATTAAAGTTGGAATACTAGAAATTTGATATTTATTTGCTAAATTTTCATTTTCATCAACGTCAATTTTTACAAATCTTGCATTGCTAACTTCCTTAGAAACTTCTTCAATAACTGGCGCAATCATCTTACATGGACCACACCAAGTAGCCCAGAAATCAACTAACACTACTCCTTCATAATTTAATACTACTTCATTAAAATCTACTTCTGATACATGTTGAACCATATAAATCTACCTCCTGATATACCCCTGCAGGGTATTTATTAATTAATTTTACTATATATTTATTTAATTAGTCAATATTCTCTATAGGTATTCTATCCATTATCCATAATTTTATTTCTTTAAATTTAAAAATTGTGATTCATATAATTCTTTATATAATCCACCATTTTCAAGAAGTTCTTCATGACTTCCTTTTTCTTCTATTCCCTTATCCGTTAGAACTAATATTTCATCCGCATTTTTTATTGTAGATAATCTATGTGCAACAACTATTGTAGTTCTTCCTTTAGATAATTCTTCTAAAGATTTCTGAATCATATATTCTGTAGTATTATCTAATGCAGAGGTTGCTTCATCTAAAATTAAAATAGGTGGGTTCTTTAAGAAAACTCTAGCAATAGAAATTCTTTGCTTTTGTCCACCAGAAAGTTTAACTCCCCTTTCACCTATGTAAGTATCATATCCATCTGGCAAGTTTATTATAAATTCATGTATATTAGCTCTTTTTGCAGCTATTATGACTTCTTCATCTGTAGCATCATGCTTACCATATAAAATATTTTCTTTAATAGTTCCAGTAAATAAGAAAACATCTTGTTGAACTATTCCTATATTTCCTCTTAAGGATTCTAAAGTAATTTTATATATACTTTTATTATCTATTGTAATATCTCCACTACTTACATCATAAAATCTAGGAATTAAATTACAAAATGTAGTTTTTCCTCCTCCAGAAGGACCAACTAATGCAAGCATCTTACCTGCTTCAATTTTTAAATTAATACCTTCTAATATATTTTTTTCATCGTAACTAAAGTGTACATCTTTAAATTCGATATCACCTTTAACATTCTTTAATTCTATATTACCGTCTTCCTCTATATCTTCATCTATTATAGATATAAATCTCTTAAATCCAGTCATACCATTTTGATATTGTTCCATAAAACTTACAAGTTTCTTAATTGGTTGAGTAAATAACTTTATATATAATAAGTAAGCAAAAAAGTCCCCTAAATTAATATAATTAAAGTAGGTAAATATTCCTCCTGCTATTAGTGATATATAATCCAATATATCTATACCAAATCCTACTCCTGCAGAATATTCAGCCATTACCTTATAAGCTCTTGACCTTGCATTCTTAAACTTCTTATTTCCTTTTTTGAACTTTTTTATTTCATATTCATGAGAAACAAATGCTTTTGTAATCCTAATTCCTGAAAGTGAATTTTCAAGATTTGAATTAACTGCGGAAGTTTCCACTCTAGTTTCCATAAAGGCATTAAGCATTTTATTCTTTTGTCTCCATGTAAATAAAACTATAAATGGAATAAATGCAAATATAATTAAAGTTAATGGAATATTTATTGTGCATAATACAACAAATGATCCTAAAAGCATAACAACAGAAATAAATAAATCTTCTGGTCCATGATGAGCTAGCTCTGATACTTCCATAAGATCATTTATCATTCTACTCATTAAATCTCCAGTTTTATTATTATCAAAATATGTATTAGGTAGTTTTTGTAAATGTAAAAACATATCCTTTCGCATATCTCCTTGCATATGAACCCCCATAACATGTCCATAATATTGCATGAAATATCCACAAGCTGCTTTAATTAAATAAATTATTATTAACATAATTGCAAAAACAATAAGCATTCTAATGTTCTTATTAGGAATACTATCATTTACTAATGTTCTAGTCATCATAGGATAAACTAAATCACAAGCTGCTGCTATAAAAGCTACTAACATATCTAAGAAAAATAATTTCTTATATGGTTTATAGTAACTAATAAATCTTTTTACCATATATAACCTCCTATATTACTACAAATTATTATTACTTAATAATATATTTATTTAGTAAACTTTTCAAGATTAACTTTATAATTTGCCTATATATATCCACTATTAAGCCTTGTATTTCATCTATTGATGCAGCTATATTTAAATTTTCCATCTCTCCCTTTAAAAGTGATTCTGTTAACTCCTCTAACTTTTTGTCTATTGTATCTACAGTTACGAAATACTGCGTTTGCCAAAAACTAATATCTTTTTTAGTATCATACATATACTTTAAGATTGATTCTAAATACTCTTTAATATTTTTTTATAGGCAAGTACATCTCCATAAGTCTTAGTAATAACTAATCGACTTCCCTTTTTTTGAATATCTTCAATCATTTTTTTTAATTGTTCTTCAGATTTTCTATCTCTTGCCTGATTAAAACTTTGAGAAAAATCTTTTTTTCAGAAACTATTTTTCTTTCTTGATTAATTATACTTTTTCTATTTACCCTTCCAATTTCCATAAATTTCACTCTCCTATAAATTATTATAACATTAAAAATTATTAAGCTATCACTTTTTATATGTATTATTATGAAGAAAAATAAATACAATATATTTATATAGGTTTTTCATAAATATATTTTGAAATTTGGAGGTTTTTAAATGTGGTTTAACAAGAATCCTAAAGAAGTTATAAATGAACTATCTACTGATTTAATAAATGGTCTTTCTTCTTCAGAAGCAAAATTAAGATTGACTAAATATGGATTAAATAAGATTCAAGGTAAAAAGAAAAAATCAATATTTCAACTTTTTTTAGCTCAAATTAATGATATTATGATTTATATTTTATTAATTGCCGCTATTATTTCTTTCGTTGTTGGAGAATTTAGTGATTCAATTATAATATTAATAGTAATATTTATTAATGCAATTATAGGAGTTATACAGGAATCTAAGGCTGAAAAAGCATTAGAAGCATTAAAAAGCATGTCAACTCCAAAAGCAATTGTAAAAAGAGATGGTAATATTATAGAAATACCATCAGAAGAAGTAGTAATAGGAGATATTATAATTATTGATGCTGGAAGATATATTCCTGCTGATTTAAGAATAGTAGAAGCTGCTAATCTAAAAATTGAAGAATCAGCCTTTACTGGAGAATCTGTTCCTTCTGAAAAAAATTCTAATACTATTACTGAAGGAAAAGATGTTCCTATTGGAGATCAGCATAATATGGCTTTTATGTCCACCTTAGTAACCTATGGTAGAGGTATTGGAATAGTAGTTAATACAGGAATGAATACTGAAATAGGTAAAATAGCTAAAATGCTGGATTCAGAAGATGAAAATACTACACCACTTCAAAAAAAATTAGCACAGCTTGGAAAAATACTTGGCTTTGCTGCAGTTGGTATTTCAATAATAATGTTTCTAATATCTTTATTCCAAGGAAGAGATTTTTTAGAAATGTTTATGACTTCTATAAGTTTAGCAGTAGCTGCCATTCCTGAAGGATTACCAGCTATTGTAGCAATAGTATTAGCTCTTGGTGTACAAAGAATGATTAAAGAAAATGCAATTATTAGAAAATTGCCTTCTGTTGAAACCCTAGGTTCAGTTAATATAATTTGTTCTGATAAAACAGGTACATTAACTATTAATAAGATGACCGTAAAAAAATACTACGTAAATGGACAAATATATAATTTAAAGTCAATAGATATTAAAAATAAAGAAACTAAACTTTTAACTTATGGAATGATATTATGTAATGATGCAACCTCAAAGGATGGTGTTCAAACTGGAGATCCAACTGAAGTTGCCTTAATAGATGTTGGTAATAAAATAAATATATTTAAAGATGATTTAAATAAAGAATTTAAAAGAGTAAATGAAATTCCTTTTGACTCTGATAGAAAACTTATGACTACTGTAAATTCTTATGAAAATAAATATTATGTTTTTACTAAAGGTGCTATTGATAGCATATTAAAAATCTCAAATAAAATATTAATTAATGGTGAAATTAAAGATTTTGCTGATAAAGAAAAATCAGAAACCTTAAATGCTTCTAACTTAATGTCAGATGATGCATTAAGAGTTTTAGCTCTTGCTTATAAACCTATAGATAATGAACATGTTCCAATAGATGAACTTGAAAATGATCTAATTTTTGTTGGTCTTATGGGAATGATTGACCCTCCTAGAGAAGAAGTAAAAGGGTCTATAGAATTAAGTAAAAAAGCAGGTATTAGAACAATAATGATAACTGGAGATCATAAAAATACTGCTGTTGCTATTGCTAAGGAATTAGGAATTGTAGAAGATATTTCTCAGGCTATGTCTGGAAGTGAAATAGATAGCTATTCTGAAGAGGAATTTACTAAGATTGTTAATGATTTCAAAGTTTTTGCAAGAGTATCACCAGAACATAAAGTAAAAATAGTTAAAGCCTTTAAATCTTATGGAAACATAGTTTCTATGACAGGTGATGGTGTTAATGATGCTCCATCCTTAAAAGCAGCAGACATTGGTATTGCTATGGGTATTACTGGAACTGATGTTGCTAAAGGTGCTGCAGATATGGTGTTAACAGATGATAATTTTACAACAATAGTAAAAGCTGTAGAAGAAGGAAGAAATATCTTTAATAATATAAAAAAATCAATTATTTTTCTTCTAAGCTGTAACCTTGGTGAAATAGTTGCATTATTTTTTGCAATTCTACTTAATTGGCCTGCTCCTCTTTTACCTATTCATATACTTTGGGTAAATTTAATAACAGATAGTTTCCCTGCTTTATCTTTAGGTGTTGACCCTGGAGATAAAGGCGTAATGGATTTACCTCCTAAAGACCCTAAAGAAAGTTTATTTGCTGGAAGAGCAGGTATTTTATTAATATTAAATGGAATTCTCATAGGTGGTAGCACATTATTTGCATTTGTATTAGGAGAGTATTTATATCCTGACTCATTAAGACATGCTCAAACTATGGCTTTTGTTGTGCTTAGTGTTTCACAACTCTTCTATTCACTTGCTATGAGAAATGAAACTAAATCACTATTTCAAGTTGGTATATTTAAAAATAAGTGGCTAATAGCTTCAATATTATTTGGAATAGTAGTGCAACTAGCAATAATAACTATCCCATTTACAGCTAATATATTTAAGGTATATTCATTAGACTTTAAGGATTGGGGAATAGTAATATTAATTTCACTAATTCCTTTTGCAATTAACGAAATAGTTAAAATTTTCTTTAGAACTAATGATAAAAAAAGAGTTGCATAAGCAACTCTTCCTTACTTCTTCTCTATTCTCTCTTACTTATCATTTTTCATTATAAAAGTTTCCACTTGTTAATAATCCATTATTCATAGAGTAAATCTTATCTGCAACTTTTTCTGCAAAACTCATATCATGAGTTATAATTAACATACTCATTCCATCTTTAGCTAAAGATCTTATTAACTCTGAAACTTCTCCAGTTAATCCTGGATCTAAAGCTGATGTAGGCTCATCAAAACACATTAACTTTGGGTTTAAAGCTAAAGCCCTACCAATAGCAACTCTTTGTTTTTGCCCACCTGATAACTGATATGGATAACTACTTATCTTATCTCCAAGCCCTAAAAAGTTTAAAATTTCCTTTGCATTCTTAACAGCAACTTCTTCTGATTGTCCTAAAACTTTTTTAGGTGCTTCTATTAAGTTTTCTAATACACTCATGTGAGGGAAAAGATTGAAATTTTGAAATACTAATCCAATTTCTCTTCTTGCCTCATTGAATTTATTTTTTTCTTCATATACTCCGTTTTTACATAAATATTTTTTATCTATTTCTATAGTTCCATTATCACAGTATTCTAGTCCATTTATACATCTTAATAATGTAGTTTTTCCACCACCAGAAGGCCCTACTATTACTACTACTTCACCAGAATTAACTTCTAAATCTATTCCTTTTAAAACTTCCGAATTTCCAAATTGCTTTTTTAATCCCTCAATTCTTAGCATAGTACTCCTCCTACTCATAATAATCAAACTTTCTTTCTATTAATTCTAATAATTTTGTTATTATTCCATTAAAAATTAAATATACAATAGCCACTACTACAAAAGGCATAATAGATGATATCCTATTAGATGCTATTTTAGCAATTTTTAATAATTCATCTAAACCTACAACATATATTAAAGCTGTATCCTTTACTAAAGTAACTACTTCATTTGCTACTGGTGGAAATATTCTTTTTAATGCTTGAGGCATTATTATTCTAAAAAATGTATCTTTCTTAGTTAATCCAAGAACCTCTGCTCCTTCAAATTGTCCTTTATCTATTGATAAAATACCTGCTCTAAATATTTCTCCAAAATAAGCTCCATAATTTAATACCATTGCTAGTATAGCTGCTGGGAATCTTGGAATATTTATATTTATTAATGGTAGTCCAAAAAATATAAATAATATTTGAAGCAATAAAGGTGTTCCTCTTAAAACTACACATATATTCCTGTCAATGAATTAATTAACTTAATCTTAGATATTCTCCCAAGCGCAATTATTACACCTAAAGGTATTGATAATATTAATGTTATTGCAAAAATTTCAATTGTAACTTTTAAACCTTCTATTGCTTGAGGGAAAAAAGCTATTATTTCATTTATTAGTTCCAAAATAAACACCTCCTTGTTTTGAATTATTTAGCAATAATATCTTCGCCAAACCACTTCTTAGATATTTCTCCTGCTTTTCCTTCATTTATTAATTCCTTAAATGCCTTGTTAAAAGCTTCTACTAATTCTTTATCATCTTTTCTCATTCCGACTGCATATGCTTCTGAGCCAAAGTCTTCTTTTAATATCTTATACTTTTCAGCACCTCTTTGATTAGTATAATACTTAGCTAATATTTCATCAGCCACTACTGCATCTAATCTGCCTGCTTCTAAGTCCATTAAAGCTTCGTTGTTAGTGTCAAAAGTTATTATCTTACCATCCTTAAAAGATGCTTTTATATCACCATCTGCTTCTATAGCATCAACAGCGCTTGACTGATTTTGTGCCCCAACTACAGCCCCTGCCAAATCTGCTTTAGAATTAACATTAGAATCTGCTAAAGTAATTATAACTTGTCTATTGTTTAAATAAGGAGTTGAAAATTCAACCTTTTCTTTTCTTTCTTCTGTAACACTATATCCATTCCAAATAAAATCTATATTTCCATTATTAAGTTCTGTTTCTTTCATACTCCAATCTATTGGTTGAAGTTCTATTTCTTTCCCAAGTTTCTTTGATATTTCTTTTGCTAAATCTATATCAAAACCAACATATTCCCCATTTTCATCTTTAAACCCCATAGGTACAAAAGTATCATCAAAACCAAGTATTAATGTTTCTTTTTCTAGTGAACTTTCAACTTTTTTCTCACCACATGATATTAATGTAATTGGAAGTATTGACATTAATGCTATTGATAAAATCTTTCTCTTTATTTTTATATTCATATTGAATCCCCCTTAATATTTATCCCTTATTGCTTTTCTTATTCATTACTTTATCACAATAAAGTGATGAAGTCAATAAAATTTTATGAATTTTTAAAAAATTTATTTATAGGATAATATTTTATGAATTCCTAGAAAATAAAAAAAAGATAAGTATCATATTAGATATAACTTAATAAAGTCAACCTCATATGATATTTATCTCATTAAAATAATTAGTATTTTATTTTAATCTAGTTCCTTCTGTTTCTTGAATTATTTTACCTTCTTTCATTAAACCTCCAAGAGCCATTTTAAAGTAATTTTTACTTGTATTGAAAGTAGCTTTTATATCTTCTGGCTTAGATTTATCATTAAAAGGCATAAATCCACCATTTTTCTTTAAATACTTTAAAATATCCTCTTGAATTTTATCTCTTTCACTTAATCTTGTTTGTCTAGGAGTTAATCCAATTACTCCATCTTCATATATTCTTTTAACTCTTAGCTTCATTTCAGTTCCTGGATATATTTCTGTGTAATATTCATTTGGTAAAATTAATCCCCTATATTTTGAATCAATTGCAATGTGTACTGTTCCACCTTGAGTTTTACCATATACTTGACCTACTACTTCTTCCCCAACTTTATATTCTTTACCTTCTTCAATAGCATTTAAAATATAATCTTCAACATCTGTAGTTGCAGCTATTCTATCTGTTTTATCTAAATAAATGTAAAATAAATATTTGCTTCCTGTATGTAATTTATATCTTTGTTCTTTTAAAGGTACAAATATATCTCTATCTAGTCCAAAGTCTATAAAAGCACCAAATTCTGTTTGAAAAACTACTTTTAAATAACCGACATCACCAACAGTAACTAAAGGTTGCTTAAAGGTTGCAATTGGTCTATCCTTTGAATCTCTATAAACAAAAACATCTAATTTATCACCTATATTAATTTCTTTGCCCTCTGTCATTGACTTAGGTAATAATACATCAGTTTTACCTTCATCTCCTAAATAGTACCCAAATTCTTTTTCTCTTTTAACTTCTAATAAGTTATATTTTCCTATATTAATCATTTTACCTCCTGATTTTATAAGTATCTCCTGCTAATTTCCACATAATTTTTTGCAGACTGCTCTATATTCTTAATTTCATCTTCTGTAAGCTTTCTTACTACCTTAGCAGGACTACCCATAATAAGTACTCCTTCTTCAAATTCCTTATATTGAGTTACTAAAGATCCAGCCCCTATAATACTATTCTTTCCTATTTTTGCTCCATTTAGTATAATTGATCCCATACCAACTAAAACATTATCGCTAATAGTACATCCATGAATAATAGCTCTATGACCTATAGTTACATTTTTTCCTATATAAGTTTCACAAGGAAAATCTACATGGACAACTGAATTTTCTTGAATATTAGTATTTTCTCCAATATAAATTTTATTCATATCGCCTCTTATAGTAGTTCCAAACCAAATATTAGCATTCTTTTCTATTACAACGTCTCCTATTATATCAACACTTTCTGAAATATAGCAAGTCTTATCAATTGATGGTTTAATTCCATTAAAATCTAAAATCATTTCTACCCCTCCATATTATTTTATTTAAAGTTATTTTATCACTACTTAATATTATTGTCATTATTTATACTTGTTAAATACTATATATATAATATAACAATTTATTTTAAGGGGCTTAATTTGGGAAGAAAAAAGATTAAAGATATAGATAACTTCGATAAAACTAATATCAAATATTACTATGGAATTTCAAATTACGATACAATTTATTCAACTGGCAAAGCTTCTCCTATAGAAGCATATGAATATGCATATAAGATTGGATTAAATTTTATGTTTACAACAGATTATAATTACTACCTTTCTAATGAAGTATATTTAAAAGAAAGTAAATACTCAAAATTTCAAGGCAGTAAGATTTATGCAGCTAGAATAAGGAAAAAATACACTGATTTTATCCCTCTAGTGGGCTTTAAATGTAGCACTAATTCCTATGGTGATATAAATATTATTAATAGTAATAACTTTTTCACTAATATACTAGGAGATTTTAAAATTCTAGCATTATGGATGCTTAATAACATAGATGCATTTATAACATTCAGTCATCCAAATAAAAATACTAAATTACTTCCTTATAATGAAGTTTTAAACAAACTTATTACATCCGTAGAAATTAATGATAAAATACAAAAAAATGATAAATATTACTATAGCTTATTAGATTCTGGATGGCTGTTAGGTGCTATAAGTAACTATACTAATACTTTACTTAATTTAAGTGATTCTGAAAACTTAACTGCTTGCATTTGTAATACCCTCTCAACTTCAAATATAATTTCAGCTTTCAGAGAAAGAAGAACTTACTCAACTGAATCTAGATATCTTAAATTTTACTTTACAATAAATGATAAGTTTATGGGTGAAGAAATTCTTATATCCTCATCTAAAATAAGATTTATGATTTTTGCTGAAGACATTAAATACAAAATTAAAGAACTTCAAATAATAAGTAATAACGGAAAAACTATTAGAACAATTGAAAACATTAATTTAAATAGCATTAAATATTTATACGAACATAAGAAAGAAAATAATGAAACTTGGTATATTATTAAGATAATTGAAGATGATAATAGAGTAGCATTTAGCTCTCCAATTTTTATAAGTAACAATAGCCAAATAAATTAAATAAATAAACATGACATTATTTTAAAGAATGCCATGTTTATTTATTTTCAAAGCTTTTATTTTTTTTGATTTTGAATATGTTTTGCTCTATTTGGTTTAGCTTTAGGCCTAATCTCAATTTTCTTTTCCTTTTTCTTAGGTCCACCTGTGCTCTGAATATCTATAAACCACATAAAGAACCAAATTGTAAATATAGCAAATAACATAGTTATCCAAGGATTTTCAGGTTTAACAATTACCTGAAGCAATAATAAAGCTACAGATATTGCAAATATAATCCATTTGTTTACTCTTACTTTTGAAAATATATACTTTCTTCCAAATGTGAATGATAAAACCATTAATCCGATAGTAATAGCAATATATGCTATATAAAATAATAGGCTGTTCACAGTATAACTCCTCCTTTGAAAGCTTCTTATTATATATTAAAAGAAACACCTTATCTTTTCAATATAATTTAATATATATTTACTATAAATTAACTAATTATGTTATAATTAAAAATTTAATAAAGTAAAATTTAGTAAAATAATAATTATTACTAATATTTTTGTTAAATTTATTAAAATACCCTTCTAATTTAAATAATTATTTGATAAAATATATTAAGAAATTAAAAAATGTCAAAATGAGGTGATTTTATGAGTATAAACCTTACTAATCAATTAGATGAATTAGACTTTCAAATATTAGAATTATTAATAAAAGATTGTAGAACTCCTTACTTAGAAATAGCTAGAATATGTCATGTTAGTGGTGGTACTATTCACGTTAGAATGAAAAAAATGGAAGAACTAGGTATAATAAAAGGTACAAGAATCCTTTTAAATTTACCTAAGCTTGGTTATGACGTATGTTGTTTTGTTGGAATATATATAGACAAAACTTCTTCTTATGACTTAGTATTTGAAGAATTATCAAAAATTAAAGAAGTTGTAGAGTTACATCTAACTACTGGTACTTATAGTGTTTTTGCAAAAGTTGTATGTAGAAACATTTCTGACCTTCAAAACATATTATTGAATAAAATAAATCCTATTTCTGGAATACAAAGAACTGATACTATTATTTCTTTAAATCAACCTATAGACAGAAATATTACTATATAACGCATAAATCCTATTTCATTGGTTATACTATTATCATAACCAATAAAAGGGAGGATTTTTTATGAAAGTATTAGATTCAATTGTTCTTATCTTAGTTATTATCGGAGCTGTTAATTGGGGATTAATTGGATTTTTCCAATATAATCTAGTTAACAATTTATTTGGCTTTATGCCTGCTTTAGAAAGAATAATCTATGCATTAGTAGGTATTGCTGGACTATATTCACTTTCATTTTTCGGAAAAAACAGATATATTAGTTCAAATGAATAACATAAATATAAAGGGAGCATTTTAAATGCTCCCTTTATATTTCTCTAATATCACTAAATTTATAACCTAAATCATTTACTAAATTAACTATTTTCTTTAATATAGAATCTCCCTTATAATTATGTAATATTCTCCCATCATCACTTACCCAAATGTCTATGCTTTTAATTTCTACAGTTAAATGATAAAAGAAGCTTAATTCTCTACTATTATCATTTTTCTTTATTTCATTTATAATTCTTTCTCCAGTATCATCATCCACATAGCCTAAAGGGGTTGGAATATATTTAGAATATTCATTATTATGACTAGTTATAATTTTTTTATTATAAATTCCTATAGCCGGTTCATATATTATTTTAAAATATTCCTCAAATATAGCTTGTTGTTTAGGTGTTGTTTTATAGTGTGGTGTTTCCCAATAACTTATGGGTATATTAATATCCTTTGCTACAGTTAATGCTTTTTCAACTCTATTCCTAATATCTTGTGGATTATTATATCCATTATCACCAAATTCATAACCAACCACACTATTGCTATCTTTATATTGATGAGTATAACCATGTATTCCTACTGAACCACCTCTATTCACAATATAATCTAATGTGAAAACAAAATTCGCATTTTTAATTGTTTCATTCTTAGAAATATCATTGTCAATATTACTATCTCTATTTATATATCTAGGTATCCAAGAAACACTAAAAGCTTGATTATTTTTATTCATATAATCAGTAACTAATCTTATCTTTTCTAATGCTCCCTTAGAAAGATAAACATCTCCTGCTGTAAAATCTTCAAATCTAATATAAGCTTTCTTATCATTTTTATTTTCCTTATAAGTTTTAATATGCTTGTCTATTTTATTGTCAATATAAATTGTATCATTATCATAGTTCCAAAAAGTAGTAAGATTAAGTATTTCACATAAATCAAATAAAGAAATATAGTATTCTCCATTTTCTACGAATAAATCACCTCTTAAAGGAATTTTATTCTTTTTCCTTTTAAAGGACTTTTCATTTACATCAATAGTAACTTTATCATTAATTATTATATTATTATCTTGAACTACTTCTTTGGAGTTAAGTTTGTTTACAATGTCTTTTAAACTTACATATATTCTATTATTTTTATATATAAGTTTATTTTCCAAATTAATTTTTTTATTTTCGTAAATAAAGTTTAAATTATATAGAACTTTTTTTCTAATGTCACTTCCACTTCTTTTTTCATTTAACTTTCTAACAAATTCTTGTCCTTGTGTATTGTAATATGCTTTATTTACAGCAAGACTAATATATGCCGGAAAGTTAAATAATGAAATAATAATGGAAAATGCAACTATGTTAGAAAACGTTTTTATTTTTCTTTTCACTTAAATACACCTCCTAATATTAATATATTAATATATTAATATTAGGAGGTGTATACCTAATAAAGCCTACTTTTAAAGTAGGCTTTATTAATTATTTATTTAATTTTTTTTATAATATCAAATAACTCTATCGCAGCTTCTCTTGGTCCCTCTTTTTCTTTTCCTTCTAAAGCTAAACAAGTCTTAATTTGTCCAACTTTAACAGTTCCTTTAAACATGTTATCAAAATATTTTTCTATTAATTCATTAGTTTCTTCTTGCTTTTGAGCTGGTCCAAATGGATTGGCAAAGAAGCTTTCAACTAATCCTTTTTCTGATGTAGTTCCTTTAGCCATTCTAGCCCCTGCCTTAAAGACCTTTATTGCTTCTTCTGGAGTTTTAAAGTATTCAATTGACTTTTCTCCATCTTTTACTTCTGTATAGTTATTTGCATAAAGGAATAAATCAACTTCATATCCCTTAACAATTTCTTTATATGGCGCAACAGGCATTACTAATCTTGCATTAATTTTATCTGGATTCATAAATATACTTCTATCTATTTCCTTAAAGGCATATCCTTGATCCAAGTCATCTAGCCTTACAAAAGCACCTATTTCAGTTCCATATCCATAAATTTTACCATCTATTTCTTTAAAAGTTCCCATATCATCAAAAATAACAGTCATATCACTAATATAGTCCTCACTTAAAGTTCTAAAGGCTTCTAAGCTTTCTGACTTACCTGCTCCACTATCACCCATAATTACTACATTAGCTGTTTTTCCATCTTTAAGTTCGATATTAACCATAGCTCCGTGTATTGGTAAACATCCTCTCTTAATCATAACTAAGTTATGAAGTGTTAATGTCATTTTCTTCATATATCCAAAGTAATCTATTTCTTCTGAGTGATTAACATATCCTAACATAATATCATTTTCTTTATCATCGTAGAATACAGTTTTCTTTTTACCACTATTATCATTAGCACCAAATACATAAACTAAATCTGGTTTCTTACCTCTATATTCCTCTAATCTAGCCATTTCGAATAAATTACATAATGTTATTCCATGTTGCATAAAATCTCTATGGAAATAAATAAATGCAATTAATTCTCCTACCTTAGCTGGATAACAAAACCAATGATCTTTATTTAAGTAAGTATGAAGTAATGGATTTTCATTTACTTCAGTAAACATTCCACTCCTTGTATTTTTCTTAGGATATGTTATGAATGGAGTTTCTAACAATATACTATCTATAAATTCAATATCTTCAAGAGCTTCATATCCACTTGGTAATGGCCATAAAACTTTATTAATTATTACTGAAGCATTACCTCCAACTGGAATTTGTCTAAATACATTTGGTTTATAACCTAATATATTTTTCTCAATTTTTCTATATAATTTCAAGATTAAGTTAGATAATGAAGAATTTGCTTGAGTAAAACTAACTGCTGATAATCCATCCTGTAGCTTATTACTGTGTATAATAGTATATCTTTCTAACCTTCTCCAGAATAAATATAAATCTTCAATTAAAGCTATAAATTTGTCTTTATCTGAAAATAAATCTTTATATATAGGATTAGTTTCAACTATTTCCTCAACATTCATAACAGTAAAATACTTAAATATCTTAGTTAAATCAGCTGTTATTACACTTACATCTTCTGTCTTTAAGCTATCTTTTAAATATCTCCAACTTAATGTGACTTTTTTCTTTGATTTTTTTAAATATGTTTCAATTGTTTTACTAAACCCTTGACTTTCAACTAGTTCTTCAAATGTACTACAATATTTTGCAGTAAAATTAATTAATACCTTATCATTGCTTATAGAAAATTCTTTACGCATGTTTTGCCCCCTCTTTTTGAAATATACTTATTTATAAAATTTCATTTTCCTCTTGTTTTTTTATATTATAACACATAATATGCAAGTTTCGGAAGAATGTTTTTTCATTTTTTTTATAATTTATGATTTTTTAATATTAACACAAAAAGTAAACGTAATCATACCTATTTATAAAAATATTTTTTATAATTTATCAATATTACGAATTTTTTAAGGATTATTCTCATAATGTTTTATACTTATGCGAACCTTATATATACTGATTATATTATTGTTCATATTATTAGAATATCTTTAAGTAAAGTGTAAGATATAATTATTTTTCCAAAAATAAAGGAGCTATAAAAACAGCTCCTTTATTTACTATATTTTAATGAAGATTCTTTAATACTATTCCTCTAACCTTTTCCATTAATTCCTTTTCTTCTTCCCTAGTTAAATTTTCAGTATATATAGGTTCTCCAAAAGTAACAGTAATATCTATAGGTTTAAATTTCCTATCAATTTCATAAGCTCTATATGCACCATTTATTGAAACTGGAACAACAGGTGCTTTAGCCATAGTTGCAAGCTTAAGACTTCCTTTTTTAAATTCTCTAAGCTTTCCATCTTTACTTCTAGTACCTTCAGGAAATATTGCCATGCTATATCCATTTTTTATATTATTGGCACCTTCACGTATAGCTTTAATTGCTTCTCTAGCATTTTCTCTATCTAATGGAACACAATTATAATTCTTCATCCAATATCCTAATATCGGAGTTTTTACCATTTCTTTCTTAGCCACAAACCCCATACATTTACCAGCTGAATCAATTAATAGTGGTATATCTAATATACTTGTATGATTTCCTATATAACAACATGGTTCATCCGGTATATTTTCTTTACCAATAACAGTTACATTCATATTTAATGCTTTATGTATTGTATACCTTGCCCAGTCTTCACCTACTTTACCACTATAATCAATGGCAGCCCTTTCTCCTTTAGTTTTAAGTATATACCAATGTTTAATAGCTTTACACTGCATAAATAACATATAAAATCCATAGTTTATAATTTTATAAAACTTCATACAACCCACTCCCTGCATTATATTTTTTCTTTCTTTATTATAAATGCTAATTTTTCTTTCTTCAATTATATTTTTATTATGTATTGTCTATAATAAAAATATAAAATAGCTACTTATTCTATAAATTTATTTTATAATGGAGATTAAATGATAAAAAAATTTAAATTAATAAATAAACTTCAAAATATACTTATACCAATTTTAATATTTTTTTCACTCTGTTTATTTAAAGAACTTCTAAACAACAAAAGCTTTTCAATTAATCCTAACGAAATGAAAATTCACTTTATAGATGTTGGACAAGGAGATTCTATATTAATCCAAGTTAATAATAAGAATTTACTTATAGATTCTGGTTCAAAAAGTGAGAAAAAAAAATTAGAAAATTACTTAAAGTCAATTTATATTCCTCAATTTGACTATATAATCGCTACACATCCACATGAAGATCATATTGGAAATATGAATTATATTATTAATAATTATAAAATTAATAATTTTTATTCCCCTAAAATTCAAAGTAATACAACAGCCTTTGAAAGTATGGCAGAAGCTTTAGCTAGAAAAGATATTAAAATTAAAACATTAAAAGCTAATAATAATAGCATAGACCTTGGAGATAATACTTTAGTTGAAATTTTCTCTCCAAATTTAGATAGTTATGATAACTTAAATAACTACTCACCTATAATTAAAATTTCTTATGGTAATAATTCTTTTTTATTTACAGGAGATGCAGAAGAAAATGTTGAGGGAGAAGTACTTAGTAAATCTTTTAATTTAAAAAGTGATGTTTTAAAAATTGGGCACCATGGCTCCTCTACTTCAACTAGCAAAAATTTTTTAGATAGGGTAAATCCTGGAATAACTATAATATCAGTTGGAAAGGAAAATAGTTATGGACATCCATCTAATAAAACCTTAGAAAAAATTAAAGCCACAACTGTCTATAGAACTGATATAAATGGATCTATAGTTATTACTTCTGACGGGCAAACATTAAAATCTTCTTTCAAATGATAGATGCTCCTAAATACTTAGGAGCATCTATCATTTAAGAAGACTTTCTTAAATTAATATAAATTTATATTTATTCTCCTACTGCATCTTCTTGGTTAATTAAATTTTCTTCATTTTTCACTTCATTTATATCTATTATTTCACCATTAACAGTATCTAAGATTTCCTCTTGTACTTCTTTGATCTTAGTAGGCTTGTCGCTTTCATTAACTTCATTTAAATTATTTTTTCATCATTATTCACATAAGATTTCCAAAGCATATATATATTATATAGATTAGTTACATCCTGTTCATTATATAATAATATTGTTTCTATTTTTTCCTTAGGCATCCTTAATATATAATCTTTATCTTTTAGTACTTTATTGAAGGTCTTAGCAAGATTTGATCCACTTATGACTTCCCCTTCTCTATGAATATTAAAATCTTTTTCTAAATTCTTTAGGCCTATAGAATGTTTCATTTCTTTTTCATACTCTCTTTGAATATCTATATCTTCAAACTCTTTAGAAAAATTTAATTCAATTCCATATTTCTTAAATAAATAATTAATTACTGTATAATCATTATTTCCAGAAAAGGTGACAATAGCTTTTTTTCCTTTACTTTTCATCTTTAAAAAATATTTCTTTGCTAATTCTAATATTTGTATTGATTCATATTTATTTTCAATCATATACTGTGTTACAAATAGCTTACCATTTTCAAATACACAAGCACCAAAAACTCCTATACATTTGGGCTTTTTATATACATAATGTTCTAAATCAAAAAAAATAAGCTCTTCTGGTTGCCTACTTATATTAGCTGTTTTAAGCATAAATTCTCTGTTTTCAGAGTCTACCTCTATTATATTCTCTCTAATAATCACATTACCACTCTTTCTTCCTTATCATTATCACCTTTTAATTCCTTAATTTATCTTATAACATTATACCACCTTTTATAAGAATATAGAATAAAATTATAAGGCACTTTGCTCATATAACAGATATTATATAAATACAACACTTTATAATTACATAATATTATGTAATTTTTATTATGTTCATATAAATAGACATTAATTAATAAAAATTTTTACTTTATCTTATATATATATTTGACTATTATTTCACACTTTGCTATTATTAAATTATGATAATGATTTTCAATATTGATTTAATTATAAATATTATAGGTATATATTCTATACCATCTTTAATTAAATATTATATAAGAAGGTGTTTTAATGGAAATAATAATAACTTTAGTAATTGTATCTTTAGCAACATATATATTATTTAATACTTTTCACAATACCTCTAAAGGTAGCTGTAACTGCAAAAGCTGTTCTGACCATTGCCCAATGTACGAAGATAAATCTAATATACTAAAGATAGAAAAAACACAAAAAAATGCATAGCTATTGCCATGCATTTTTTCTTTATATTATATTTTTTCTGCATTTTTAATTATTTCTTGGTTTTTCTTCATTAATCTTTCATAATAGATCTTTAAAGTAGCTACAGTTGGAGATGCAAGAAGCATACCTATAGCACCAAAAAAGCCACCACCTATCAAAACAGCTATTATAATATATAAAGGTCTCACTCCAACCTTATCACCTATAAGTTTTGGATCTAAATACCATCCATCAAAAAGTTGAAGTGCTAATAAAACTAAGAATACAACTATTCCTTTAGTTGGTGATACAAATACATTAAATAAGAATCCAATTATCTCTCCTATAAAAGGACCAAAATAAGGAATCATATTAGTTACGCCAACTATAATAGCAAGTAAAAATGCATATTCTGATTTCACTATAGTTAATAGGATTAGTGCCATAACAGCTATAATTGATGAATCTATTGCCTTAATGCCAATATATTCACCTATCATCCTATGATAAATTCTAACAGACTCAATTAATTTCTTAGCTCTCTTTTCTTTAAAAACTAAAAAAACAATTTTTTTACTCTCTCTAATAATTCTATCTTTATCAATCAATACATAAATTGAAATTAGTAAACCTAGAAATAGCTTTACTAGCTGACTTGAAAAAACAAATATATATCCTATTGCCCCTTCTAACAAAGTTATAGCCATGGTTCCAAATTGTGCGATTAATTCATTAAGGCTATTCATAGCATCTGTATTATTTATAATTTCATGTATTGAATTAATATTTAATATTCTATCTATCCATCCTTGTGCTTCTTTAATATATAAAGGAATATTAGATGTAATATCTATAGCACTATTAATCATATTAGGTATTAAGAATATAGATATTACTATTATCAATACTATTAATAATACATAAGAAAATAATATAGCCATTCCTTCTTTTACTTTCATTCTTTTCTTTATAACCTTAACCAATGGATTTAATATATATGCAATAATAAATCCATAAACCATAGGTAATAATAAAGACCATAGTTTTTTAATAATCTTAAAAAAATAATAATAATTCTCTACCAATTTATACCCAATCACTCCAATAGCTATAGCAAAAATAACAATTAGTAATAAATCTCTATACTTATTATCTTTAAAAATACTATCTACTCTCCTTATATTTTTTATTAATACTGTATCATATTTCAAGTGTAAATTTATATGTTTTTTAGTGCATTTTTGTAAAATCAACAAGTTGTTAATTAAAAAATTAAGCTTACAGCTAACCAATAATCAACTATAAGCCCAATATTTATTTTACATCTTATCTACTACTTCTATACCAATTAAAGCTAATGAATTCTTAATAACTTGACATGTAGCTTTTACTAAATTAACTCTAGCTTCTTTTAAGCTATCATCTTCTAAATTTAATACTGAATGTGCATTATAGAATTTATTAAATAGTTTTGCAACTTCTATTGCATATCTTGTAATTATAGAAGGTTCTAATTTTTCTGTTGCTAAATGAATTTGCTTTCCAAAGCCTTCTAATGATTTAATTAGTTCAAACTCTTCCTTAGTATTCAACTTAGAATAGTCTGCAACTCCCTTTAATTCTCCAGCTCTAGTTAATATACTATTTGCTCTTGCATAAGAATATTGTACATAAGGACCTGTTTCACCTTCAAATGAAAGCATTTCCTTCCAATCAAATACAATGTCTTTTTCTCTTGAATTCTTTAGATATGTAAAGACTATTGCTCCCACACCTATTTTCTTTGCTACTTCTTCTTTATTATCTAAATTAGGATTTTTTTCATTAATAACCTCTAAAGTCTTATCTATAGATTCCTTTATTAAGTCATCTAATAATATTACTTCACCTTTTCTTGTTGAAAGCTTTCTATCAGCAAATTTAACTAATCCAAAGCCTACATGAACACAATCCTTAGCCCATTCATGTCCAGCAAGTTCAAGCACTTTAAATACTTGCTTAAAATGTAAAGCTTGAGGTGTTCCAACTACATATATGCTCTTATAGAAATCATAAGTTTTCTTTCTATACATAGCTGCTGCTAAATCTCTAGTTGCATATATTGATGCTCCATCACCTTTTAAAACAATGCATGGTGGCATATTGTAATCATCTAACATAACTACTTGAGCTCCATTACTTTCAACTAAAAGATTTTTTTCTTTTAGCTCCTCAACTACTACATCCATCTTATCATTATAAAAAGCTTCCCCAGCATATGAGTCAAATTTAACATCAAATATTTCATATATTCTTTCAAACTCTTTTAAGCTTAAATCTCTAAATCTCTTCCATAAAGCTTCAACTTCTTTATCACCTTGTTCTAAAGCTTTAAAATATGCTCTTCCTTCATCTTCTAAAGCAGGATCTTTTTCTGCTTCATCATGGAATTTAACATATATTCTTAATAATTCATCTATAGCATTTTTTTCTAAAGCCTCTTCATTTCCCCATCTTTTATATGCGGAAATAAGCTTTCCAAATTGTGTTCCCCAGTCACCTAAGTGATTAATTCCTTCTACAGTATATCCTTCCTTCTTAAAAAGCTTATATAGTGAATTACCTATTGCTGTAGTAAATAAGTGTCCTACATGAAATGGTTTTGCAATATTAGGTGATGAATATTCTACACATATAGTTTTCCCATTTCCAATATCACTTGAGCCATAATTTTCACCTTGAGATAAAACTTTATCTATAGTATTTTTAGTAAACTCACCTTTGTCAACAAAGAAATTAATATATGGTCCTATATTAATTATTTTTTCAAAACCTTCATCATTTATTTTTTCTTTTAATTCTTCAGAAATCATATTTGGAGCTTTTCTAAAAGCTTTTGCTAATTGGAAACATGGAAATGCATAGTCTCCCATCTCACTTTTAGGTGGTATTTCAATTAACTTCTCAATACTTTCAATATCCATATCTACATGGTTACTTATAGCTTCAGCAACTTTCTTCTTATAATCCATTTTTATCCTCCTTACAATTTTAAGCATATTATAGATTTTCCAATCTTATAGCTGAAAAGATAAAGTTCTATATTTTATTCTTGGAAATATATTATGTAATATTATTTCCTAAAAAAATAAAAAACCGCCTCTTAAATATTATAAGAGACGGATAAATCCGCGGTACCACTCTGATTGCAATAAATGCCACTCAATGCTTTAACGCAGCAAACGAACTATCCTACTTAGTTTCAGTAGTTATCTCCAAGGCTCTCTTCCTATTATTCTATCTTATAAGGCTTGCACCATCCCTTACTCGCTAAAAAGACTCAAATATAGTACTCTTCTTTTCATAGATTTTAATATCTTCTTATATAATATCAACATTATACATAAATGAAAGATTTATTGTCAATACAAATTAGCTAAGCTTCTCTATACTTTATTAATATAAATGTTATAATATTTTATATAAAATATTTTTTAGTTTTTTATTAAGGAGTTATTATGGATAGAATCGGTATTATTGACATAGGCCCAAGCTCTCTTAGACTTATGTTAACTGAGGTTAATAAAAATGGATACTTTAAAATAATTGATGAACTTAAAACATCAATTAGGTTATGTCATGACTTAGTTAAGGATGATGGTATTTGTAACGAAAATTTTACTACTATACTTTCTACTTTAAAAGCATATAAATCATTATGTACAGTTTCTGGTGCAAGCAAAATTTTTGCCGTAGCAACTGAGTCTTTAAGAGAAGCTAAAAACAAAGATATATTGTTACCTCTTATAAAAAAAGAGTTAAATATAGACATACGAATTTTAAGCTGTGAAGAGGAAATACTATATAACTTTCTAGGTGTAAAAAGAAGCATATACATAGAAAATTCTCTTTTAGTTGAAGTAGCTGGAACTGATACTCATTTAGCTTGGGTTAAAGATAATAAGATAATTAAAAGTATAACCTTACCTATAGGTAGTGTTAACTTAAGTTATAAATTTGAACTAAATGATAGAATACTTCCTAATGCTTTAACCAGTACCTTTGAATATTTATATGATTTACTTGAAAGCATTCAATGGCTAAAAGAAACAAAATTTGAATCTATAATAGGAATAGCTTCTACCATAAGAACTATCGGTAAAATAGATAGAGTAAGAAAAAGATATCCTCTTGAAATAATTCATAATTATGAGCTTACGGATATTGATGTTAAAGAAATTTTTAATTTATTGAAATGTAAAGACTATAAACAAAGGCAAAAACTTGATGGAATAGATCCAGAACTTGCAGATATTATAGTTGGAGGTACTGCAATTTTTAAAAAAATTGCTAATATGGTGCAATGTAGTAAAATAATTATTTCTGGAAGAGGCTTACGTGAAGGTTTACTATATGAATATTTAAATGAAAATTATTCACTAGAAAAAGATATATTAGATTATAGTATTAATGGGGTATTAGACACACTAAATGGAGATAAAAGTCATGCTAAAAACGTATTTAATATAACTTATTATTTATATAATGCTTTAAAAAGTATACATCATTTAGGTGATGAATTTTATCATATTATAAAAACTTCATCAATGCTTCATGATTGTGGAATAAGTATAAATTATTACAGTCATCACAAGCACTCTTTTTATATAATTTTAAATTCCTCAATTAATGGACTTACTCATAAAGAACTACTTATGAGTGCTGCTATTGCTGCATCTCACAGATTTAATAGTTATCAAACTCCAATATCACCATTTTCATCTATAATAAATCAATTAGATTTAAAAACAATTAAATATATTGGTGCTCTTGTTAAAATTGCTGAAGGCTTAGATAGAAGTTTAGCTGGTGCAGTAAAAAATCTTAATGTTTCTTTTGATGAAGATAAGGTTATCATAAATGTATATTCTAATATAGATGTTGACTTTGAAATTCGTCAAGCTTTAAGAGCTAAGGAAATATTTAAAGAAGTTTATGGAAAAGATTTAGTTATTATAAGCTGTAGCAACAGTATCTAATTGAAAATTTATAATGTAAAATTATTTTAGGGGCTGCCTAGGCAGCCCCTATTTAAAAATTTAAAAGAATATTCCTAAAAACACTTTAGCAGTTACAAAAAATAAATTGTATATAAGCGCAACAGGATAAGTTAAAATGTAGCTTCCTAAAGCTACAACAGCTACAAGAATTAATATTTGATATTCATACATTTTACTTCCATATTTATAGAAATTCTTAGGACTAAGTTCTCTAAATAAATCGAAACCTGCAAGTCCTGGTATAGGTAATAAATTAAATATAAATAGACTTATATTTATAGTACAAATACTTCTTAACATCATTCCTATAATAGAATATGTTGAAGTTGATACTAAATTATATGCACTATTCATCCAAAGTTGAAATATAAACATACCTACAAATGCAACTATTAAATTTGCTAGTGGTCCTGCTATTGTTACCTTTATTTCATCCTTATAACCTCTTTTAAAAGCACTTGGATTAGTTTCCACTGGCTTAGTCCATCCAAATCCAGTTATTATAATCATTACAAATCCAATTAAATCTATATGTGCTAGTGGATTTAAAGTTAGTCTCCCATTAAATCTAGGTGTTTTATCTCCTAATTTATCAGCTACTTTTGCTCTTGCATAGCCCTGTGCAACAAAAGCAATTAGTATTGCAGGAATTGTTATTATCTTCATTAATATTTGATTCTGCATTTCAGTCCTCCCTTTATCGACTTTTTTTCAATTATATCATATATAATTATTATATGTTTACTAAAAAGTGGAATGAAAATACACATCATTCCACTATTATTACTATTCTTATAAATCTTTATTTATTATTTTATGGTTGAGTTGTTTGATTTTGTTGACCTCCAGTTGCTGGATTTACTGGTGTTTCTTGACCTCCTGGTGTTTGTTGATTCTCACCTGTTCCTGCATTTCCATTTCCTTCAGTGCCTGTATTTCCACTTCCACCACTTCCAGTACTTCCTGTTCCTGTGCTTCCATTATTTCCATTTCCATCATTCCCAGATTCTCCTGTCCCTGCATTTCCATTTCCAGCATTTCCAGTTTCAGATCCTGTATTTCCAGTAGTTCCTGTTCCTCCTGTATTTCCACTATTTACAGTTCCCTGTTGACTTTGCCCCTTATTATCATCCGTTCTTGGAGGTATTGGATTTGTATCTTTTTCTTGTTGTGTATAATCTTCTGGTTTTATATTATATAAAGAATTATACCTAGCTTCTTTAGCATTATACTCTGCAGCCACATTTAATACTGAGTCCAAATCAAATTCATCTGGATTTGGTGACTTATTCTCAAATATAAATTCATGCATTATCTTTGAACTTTGTTTAAGATCTATAAGTAGGCACCAACCTCTATCTTTATAATAATAATCTCTTGCAATAAGTTCTGCTTGAGGTATTTGTAATTGCTCAAAATCTAAAGAAGGTAATTTATATATTGTATATGCTAAATTTAAAGCTTCTGGTATATCCATATTAGTTTTTACTTGCTTTGACAAAGTATTAGCAATAGAAACGTATTTTAAAGGATTAACTTCCTTTAATTTATTTGCAATTTGGAATAAAACTTTACTTTGTCTTTCACTTCTTTCAAAACCACCATTTCCAACATATCTTATTCTTGCATAAGAAAGAGCTTGTTGTCCATTTAAGGTTTGTAATCCTGTTTCTGTTATTGGTGGAGATTTTACTCCAGTAGATTCACCTATATATTTATTAACCTCATCTATTTCATAATCTTTTATATCTGCTTCTATTCCACCAATTTCATCTATTATTTCTTCAAATCCCCAAAAGTTAACTATAACATATTTATCTAAATGAATATTAAAATTATCTTCTATAGTCTCCATAAGTAAATCTGCTCCGCCTTCAAATCCTCTTAGCTTTCCCTTATCATTCAATTCTGAAGAGCCATAGAAAAAGGCTGCATTTATCTTGTCTTCGCCATACTCTGGAATCTCTACTACTGTATCTCTAATTATAGATGTTAACTTAATTTTTTTATTGTTATTATCTAAAGTTGCAATAATTATGGAATCAGCTCTAGCTGCTTCATCTTCAGTTCTACCATCAGTACCTATTAATAAAACATTTGTAATTCCTTCAACTTCTTCATAATCAACTTTATTTTCTTCAGTAGCTTTAGGTGTAGATTTAATATAAACTCTATTTCTAATTTGAATGTAATATCCAAATATAACTGCAATTAAAATAGCTAGTACCCCTAAAGTAGAAATTAATATAATTTTCTTTTTTCGTTTTTTATTAGATTTATTTTTTTTCAATGATTCATTTTCACTCATTAATAATCCTCCCTTTACCTTCCTAATTATATAACTACTATAACAAACAATCATTAATAGAATCTTCTCTATTATACACAAATTATAAAAAATTTTCATTACAAAATAATAACAATATTATCTTTTCTAATTTCTACATTAATATAATATCCATTTTTAAAATTTTTAGATAGTTTATGTTTACTTTATATAATTTTTGTCAATAATTTTAGCAAGGAGTGATAAATATGGATAATATGAATAATAATTCTTCAAAAGAAAATTTAAATAAAAAACAAAAATCAGCTATTTTAGTTGCTATTGTAACATTATTAGCTATTTCTTTTTGTGGAAGCTATTATATTACTAATTACTTAACTAGAAATAAAAATGCTGAAGCTAAAAATAAAAATGTATTTGCAAATAACGAATATTTAAATGATGATATTTTTATAACATTAAAAACAAATGATAATGTAGATATGATAGATAATTTTTTTAATATAAAGAAGAAATTAAATTTAAAAGAAAAATTAACAGAAGGTGAATTATCTGTAGAACTTTCTAAAGAAGGCTATAAACTTTCTGAAAAAGATGAAAAAAAACTTACTTATATTCGTGATAAAGAAATAAAAAGTAATGTTTTGAAAAGTAATAAGTACTATTTAGGAGAAGATAATGGATATATTTCTATATTCAAAACTGATAATAACGGAAAAATAATTGAATCTGAAAAAAAGGTTTATACCGACTCCAAACCTATTAGTAATCTTCCAGAAACAGATCAAAGTTATATAAAAGAGCATAAATTTTCTTTTGATTCAAAAGATGAAGCTCTACAAAAACTTAGTGAAATGATATCTTAATGTGCTATTTCAAAATGTAAAATTAAAGAATAAACTGCGCTAAGAGTTTCTAAAAAACATACATTTTCATTCTACATTTTTAATAAAGGAGCTGCTACCACAGCTCCTTAAATTAACATACTTTAATTCGCAATAGTTTAAAATTGTTCATTATTTTCCATTTGAAATTAATTTTATTATGAATAAAATTAGAAATCTGATAATTACTATAAATGCAGATATGAATGAAATAAATACAATTATTATTTCATAAAATCCACTCATTTGTGAATCATCCCTAAATAATCTTGAAATCTTTGCATCTGTGTATTTAACATCAATTATTGTACTTTTTTCTTCCCCACCATCTGGTGAAATAATTGTACCATGAATTACATAATCACCCAATAATATTGGGTCATTTACTACTCCATATGGTAGGTTTCCTGTTAATTCAATATAAAGTGGTTCTATATCTTTATCAGGATATTTCTCCTTTAATATCTCCTTAAGTTTAGCTTTATCTTCAGCAACTTTAAAAACTGGTCCTGTATTTCCTCCAGCCCTTTCGACTTTTATACTAATATCTTCACTTGTTAATGGAACCTTTGGTGTTATTCTCATTGGAATCAAATAGAATGTTAATATTCCTATACTAATCAGTAAGATAATAATTGAACCCTTTTTCATCTTTTTCATTTTATCAATTCCTCTCACTATCCATTAAATATATAAAACTACTCTTAAATTACTATTTATGTATTAGTTTATTTAGACCTAATACGCAATTGTTTAATATTATTCATTTGTAACTATGACTTTTATAGTATAAGATACATGTCCTTGTGTCCATTCCCCAAAGACTTCATAAATATAAGTCCCTTTTTCTTGAGGAACAATAAGTTTATCATTATCATAAGTATATTTATTCTCTTTAGATTCTCCCCAAGCAATAATTTCAACATTTTTGGGTTTTTCTGAAAAAGACAAGAGTAGTTCTGATTTTGGCTTTACTTTATTTCCACTCATAGTGTCAGCAATTTGTTCAGGACTTGCTGAATCAGCAGTAACGGTTTCTTTTTTAGAAAAACCAACATTATTAGTCCATTCATATCCACCCCTGGAAACTAATATTTCAGTCCCATCAACAGATACTTTTAAATCTGGAATATTAGTTTTTCGATTGCTATTGCAGCCAACAAATAGTAATAAGGTTAAAGAAATTAAAATATAGAATGATTTCTTCATAAAATTCTCCTATCTTAATGGATATTAAAATACAATTGCGTAATAATACATATTTTTATTATACATTCACTTGGAATATAATTCCATAAGAAATAGAAATAATATACCCTTGTTGAAAAAAGTTAATAATTATCAACATTCAAATTAAAATTATCATTTAAAAATTATTACGAATTTTCACATTTTCAGACAAATTTTATATTAATATAATATGTAAATTTTAATTTTTATTAGATATTCATAAAAAAAATATTTTTTCTAAAGAAAGTTTATTTTTTTATTTACATATTCACTTCAAGCTATTAATATATATTTATTGCCCTAAAAATTATTATTCATTTGGAGGTTTGTTTTATGAAAATAAGTATTATTGATATGCCTCTATTCTATGGATGTGATAATCCTGGAGTAGAAAAAGGCGCAAAAGTTTTAAGAGAGAACAACCTTCTAGATATCTTTAATAAAAGCCATGAAGTCTGTGATATGGGCGAAGTTCATGTAAAAAATGTTTCTTCAAATGATAAATACGCAGCAAACGCAAAAATGAAGTATTTAGATGAAGTTGTGAGATCAAATATTGGACTAGCTGATAAAGTTTATGATTCCCTAAAAAATTCTTATCTACCAATAACTATAGGTGGAGATCATGCATTAGCAATAGGTAGTATTGCAGGTTCAAGTAAATTTTTTAAGGAAGATCTTGCAGTTGTTTGGGTGGATGCTCATGGTGATATAAATACGCCGGAAACTTCCCCATCAGGAAACATTCACGGAATGCCTTTAGCGAGCTCTATGGGAATTGGATATGAATCTTTGACTAACCTTTATTTCCCAGGACAAAAGGTGAAACCTGAAAATGTATTTTTATTAGGTTGCAGAGACTTAGATTTAGGTGAACTTGAATTAATCAAGGAGTATAATCTAAATGTATGGACCATGAAAGATATTAAAACAAAGGGCATAAATACAGTATTAAAGGAATTAGTAGAAGCTTTAAATAAAAATAATGTTAAAAATATTCATTTTAGTTTCGATATTGATAGCTTAGATCCAACTTATGTACCTGGTACTGGAACTCCAGTTGAAGATGGTTTATCTTTCTCTGAAGGAAAAGAAGTTATTAAAACTATAATAAATACTTCTTTAGTTAGATCTATGGATTTTGTAGAATTCAATCCTGTATTGGATGATAACAAAAAAACTTTAGAAACATGTCTTGAATTGCTAAAAGTTATTTCTAAGTCCTTTGAAGGAAAATAATGTGGGTGTCATCACTGAATATAAAATTAATAATTAGAGGCTGCTTTGCAGCCTCTTTTGGATTTATTAAATTTTTATGTTATTATATAATTTATAAAAAATATTTTATATTTAATTACTTTAAATGGTGCTGTAGCACTTTAAAATATTAATTAAGTAGTATATAATATACAAAAATTAGGAGGATATAATGAAGCTATTATTTTTTGATACAGAAACTACAAGTATAAAACCAGGAAATATATGTCAATTAACTTATATAGTAGTTGATGCTTCAACTAAACCACAAAAAACTACTGGTAAAAATTTTTTCTTTACTGTAGATAGCATGGATGAAGGTGCTCAAGCTATACACGGTTTTTCATTAGAAAAACTTTATGAACTATCTGATGGAAATGAGTTTATAGAATTTGTTCATGAGTTTATGCCAGATTTTTTTGATGCAGATTTCATCATAGGTCATAATGTTCAATTTGATATTAAGTTTTTAAAACACGAATTACAACTGTTATGGGAAGCTGGCCTTATAGATACTACTTGGGAACCTAAAAACACTTTTTGTACTATGGCTTATTATAAATCCATATGCAATATAATTAATCCTTCTGGATCAGTAAAGAATCCTAAGCTTTCAGAAGTAATAGATTTCTTAGAAATAACAGAAGAACAAATTACAAATAAGGCAAATGAACTTTTTGAAGGAAGTGGTAACTATCACGATGCTAGGTTTGATACTGCCGCAACTTATTTAACTGTAATTCAAGGTATGAAAAAAGGATTAATTCCACCTGGATATTTTACAAAGCTTCTTAAAAAATAAATTTATTTAATTATTTTACATTTTAAATTAATATAAAAAATAAAGGAAATTATAAAAAATTTATTATCTTTTTATAATTTCCTTTATTTTATGTTAAAATTCATTAGTATTCACTAAAAAACTTATCTTTAAGTTCTTTACATAGGTCCTTATCCATAGCTGGAACACCTTCTAATCTATATTTCATTTTCATATTTTCATATTTATTTACACCTAATAAATGATATGGTAGCAACTCTACTTTTTCAACATTGTTTAAGGAGTCAACAAATTTCTTTAAAGATTTCATATAAGCTTCACTATCTGTTTTACCAGGTACAACTACTTGCCTTATCCATAACTTAGTACCAACTTTTCTCACAGCTTCTATAAATTTATTAGTTTCATCAATTTTATTCATAGTCATATCCAAATAGCCTTCTTCAGTTAAATGTTTTACATCATATAGGACTAAGTCTGTATATTTCAGTATTTCATCATAATCTCCAAAACCAACTCCTGATGTGTCTAAGCAAGTATGTATTCCTTCTTCCTTGCAGCCCTTTAAAACTTCTAAAAGAAATTCTGGTTGTCTTAGTGGATCTCCACCTGAAAAAGTAACCCCTCCATTTGATGCTTGAAAATAATTTTTAAACCTTTTTATTTTTTTAAGTAAATCTTCACTACTATATTCAATGCCTTCTTTTTCACTCCAAGTATCAGGATTATGGCAATATAAACATCTTAATTTACATCCTTGAAAAAAAACTACAACTCTGATTCCTGGTCCATCTACTAAACCCATAGTTTCTATGGAATGAATTCTACCTTTTATCATATAATCTTCCCCTTTGTTTTGAAGTTAGTGTAAAGTTTTTACACTACTTTTTTTCTATTTTTCTTTATATATCAGGTTTCGAAAGTTTTTTTGCATAAAAAAACAACGACCCCCTAATTTCATGTTAA
>ERZ857882.1149-NODE-1149-length-31881-cov-8.342707_pt1 | contig 31881 bp, 31 predicted proteins | sample MGYA00519697_ERZ857882 | MGnify/ENA primary metagenome ERZ857882 (study PRJEB31778, sample SAMEA3449373) | human gut metagenome | biome: human gut; feature: human-associated habitat; material: faeces | place: United Kingdom | collected 2010/2012 ...
GCCCCCGCGGCGGCCCCGGCCCCCGCTGCTGCCGCAGGCGCGGTGAAGGTGACCGCCCCCATGCCCGGCACCATTCTGGATGTGAAGAGCGCTGCGGGCAGCTCGGTAAAGGCCGGCGACGTGCTGGTGATCCTGGAGGCCATGAAAATGGAGAACGAGATCGTGGCACCGCAGGACGGCACGGTGGCTTCCATCACTGTGAAAAAGGGCGACAGCGTGAACTCCGGCGACGTGCTGGTCACGATGAACTAAGGCAGCGAGGTGAAAGAGATGGCGAAAAAGCCCATTAAAATTACCGAAGTGGTGCTGCGCGACTCGCATCAGTCGCTGCTGGCCACCCGCATGACCATGGACGAGATGCGGCCCATCCTGCCCGCAATGGACGAGATCGGCTACTTCTCGGTGGAGTGCTGGGGCGGCGCTACCTTCGATTCCTGCATCCGTTTTTTGGATGAAGACCCCTGGGACCGCCTGCGCATCCTGCGCAGAGAAATGCCGAACACCAAGCTGCAGATGCTGTTCCGCGGCCAGAACATGCTGGGGTACCGCCCCTATGCCGACGACGCGGTGGAGTACTTTGTGCAGAAATCGGTGGCGAACGGCATCGACATCATCCGTATTTTTGACGCGCTGAACGACCCCCGCAACCTGGAAACCGCCATCAAGGCGGCCAACAAGGAAAAGGCCCATGTGCAGGGCTGCATCAGCTACACCCTGAGCCCGGTGCACAACAACGAGTATTTTGCCGAGTACGCAAAGACCCTGGAGGAGATGGGCGCCGACTCGATCTGCATCAAGGACATGGCAGGCCTGCTTACCCCGTATACCTGCTATGATCTGGTGAAGAAGCTCAAGGAGACTGTGAACATCCCCATCGACATCCACAGCCATTACACCGCGGGCCTTGCCTCCATGTCCATCCTGAAGGGCATCGAGGCCGGCGCGGATATTGTGGATACCTCCATGAGCCCGCTGGCGCTGGGCACCAGCCATATGCCCACCGAGAGCCTGGTGGCCGCCCTGCAGGGCACCGATTACGACACCGGCCTTGACCTGAACAAGCTCAATGTGGTGCGCGCCCACTTTGCCAAGCTGCGCGAAAAATACATCGCCAACGGCCAGATCAACCCCAAGAGCCTGGGCGTGGACGCCAACACCCTGTTGTACCAGGTGCCGGGCGGCATGTTCTCCAACATGCTCAAGCAGCTCAAGGATGCGGGCAAGGAGGATAAACTGGACGAAGTGCTGCAGGAGATCCCCCGCGTGCGCCAGGATTCCGGTTACCCCCCGCTGGTCACCCCCACCAGCCAGATCGTGGGCACCCAGGCGGTGTTCAATGTGATCATGGGCGAGCGCTACAAGATGGTGACCAAGGAATTCCGCGGCCTTGTGCACGGCGATTACGGCAAGACCCCCGCGCCCATCGACCCGGCGTTCAGCAAAAAGATCCTGGGCGACGATGAGCCCATCACCTGCCGCTTTGCGGATACCCTGGAGCCCGAGGTGGAAAAGCTGAAGGCTGAGGCGGCAAAGTACGTGATCCAGGAGGAGGACGTGCTGACCTACGCCATGTTCCCCCAGGTGGCACCGAAGTTCTTTGAGAAGCGGGCCGAGAAAGCCACCGGCGTGGACGGCGAACACGTGGACTACGCCGGAAAATCCCACCCGGTATAAATTGTTATACGTGAAAACGGCCCGTGCCTGGTTACTTCAGGCACGGGCCGTTTTTTCGGCGGAGTGGGGCAAAAACCGTTTGAAAAGGCAAAGGAGCACAAGGGGCGGCGCGCCCGGCACAAAGCGCGGGAACTACCGCAGCAGGGGCAGGCTGCCGGTGAGGCGATTCACCTTTCGCTTATCGCCGCACAGGGCAAGGCCAAAGTAGTGCAGCGCGCTGCCCGGGGTGCCGGCCATGCGCAGGATGTATTGGTCATAGGTATGGCAGCTTTGGGCAAGATCCTGGAAATCGACCACCGTAAGATCGCCGTATTCCTGCTGGTAGAGGGCCTGGCGGAGCTGCAGCAGGCGTTCCCCGGAGGCGCGCAGAACAGGAATGGGGATCTGCACGATGCCCAGGTGCTCACAGCCCTCGGCATCGGCCACGGCCGGACCTGCGATGTGTGGGCATTGTTTGCCCAGGGTAACGCCCAGAATGGCGGCTGTGTTGGCGGCGACGCCCAGGGGAAGGGCTTCGTGCAATACCAGCACACATTTTTCTTCAATCTGTTCCATGTGGGATCGCTCCTTTTTTGGGGGCTTTATCACCGCTCTCGGAGAGGAAAAGGCCCGTGAGGGTGAGGGCCGTGCCGGCAAGGGCGGCAGGGGTGATGGTTTCGTGCAGCAAAAGTGCCGAGGCGGCCAGTGTGACCACCGGAACCGCGTAGATATAGGCGCTGGTGCGCACCGGGCCCAGGATCCGCACGGCAAAGTTCCAGGTAACAAAACATAAGGCCGAAGCGCCAAGGCCCAAAAACAGCAGGTTCAAAAGGATCTGCGGTTCAGCCAACAGGGCGGGGCGCAGGTCAAAATGGGAAAAGGGCAGGGTGGGAAGCATAAAAAGCAGGCCGAAAAAGAAGACCCGGCGGGTGACCTGCACCGCGCCGAAGCCATACCCCCCAATGACGCGGGTAAGCAGGGAATAGCAAGCCCATACCAGAGCGGCGGCCAGTGCCAGCAGATCGCCGGCAGGGCTTGCCTTGAGCGGCCCGCCGGAAAAGCTGAGCAGGCACACACCCGCCATGGCCGCGGCAAAGCCGGCGAAAAAACGCGGCCGCAGCGGTTCAGCGCCCCGAAACACCCAGTGGGCCAGCAGCGCTGTGAAAAAGGGCGCCACCGAAATAATGACCCCGACGTTGGAGGCGAGCGTGAAGGTGAGCGCCACATTTTCCAGTAAGTAATACAGGCAGATGCCGGTGAGACCCGCCAGCGCAAACACCGCGTTCTGGCGGCCGCTGACCCCCCGCAGGCGGCGGGGGCAGATCAGCCACAGGGCAAGGTAGCCCAGCAAAAAGCGAAGAAACAAAATTTCGACCGGGCTGAGCTGCCGCAGCAGCACCTTGGTGGAAATAAAAGTGGTGCCCCAGATCAGCATGGTCAGGCCGGCGGCAAGGTGCCCGGCACGAAGCTCGCGCTGCATAAACGCGCCCCTTTCCTGGTTATTTTTGAAAAAAGATTTCCCGGTAGGCGCCGGGGGGCATGCCGATAAACAGGCTGAAAAAACGGTGGAAATGGCTTTGGTCGGCAAAGCCGGCCGCCAGCGCGGCCTCGGCCGGGGCGGCGCCCTGCTCCAACAGGGCTTTGGCGCGCTCGACGCGCACGGATTGCAGGTAGCGGTACGGGGTGACCCCCTTGGCGCGGGTGAAGGCGCGCAGCAGGGAAGAGCGGCTCAGCGCCGCGGCGGCACAGAGATCGTCCAGCGCAATATGCTCGGTGTAATGTTCCCGAATGAAATCACAGGCGCGCTCCACCTCGGCCCGACTTTCCGGCTGGGCGAGGGAGATCGGGCGGGAATACCGGCCGAGGAGCCGGTTAAAAAAGAACAGCAGGAGCTCCTCTTTTTCGAACTCACCGCTGCCCTCCAGAATGAGCTGATGCAGCCTGCCGAATTCGGCCGCCAGCTCGGGGTCCCAGATAACGGGCGGGGCGAACAGCGGGGCTTCGCCGCTGCCTGTGAGCTCCTGCGCCAGGGCCTGCAGCACGGCAGTGGGCACGTTCAGGGCGCGCCAGCCTGTGGCCGTGGGGCCGAGCTGCTCGCAGGCGTGGGGGTCGCCCGGGTTGATGGCCAGCAGGGCGCCGGTTTTGGCCGTGTAGGTGCAGCCCTTGTAAAAGAGGGTGCGCGCGCCCTCTTCCACCAGGCCGAACAGGTAGTGTTCGTGGAAGTGCGGGGGAAATGCGGGTTTCAGCCCTTTGAAAAAATGGGCCTCCATCTGCAGCTCCTCGTCGTAGCGGAACACGGGGTCATCCATGCTTTGATCTCTCCTTTGCCGGCTGTGCCGGACCATGGTCGTGCTTTTATTGTACACCCTGGGGCAAGACCGGGGCTTGTACGATATCGCCTTTTTTGAACGGCAAATTCCCGGCTTCCCGGTGAAGACGGGAAACAGGGGCTTTTTATAAAATAAAAAACAGCAAAGCGCAGTTTAAAGCGCTTTGCTGTTTTTGGGTCACTGGCGCAGGCGCGCCTCGCGCACCCGGGCGTGAAATTCCTCGCTGCCGGCGCACCCTGCCAGAAGGGATTGCTGCGCGTCCTCAGGCAGAGAATTGAAGAAGGCCTCGTCCTCGCCTGCGTCGGGGCTCCACTGGCCCAAAAGGCCCGCATCGGCCATGGGAATAAAGTACGGCATCTCATCCATTGCGTTTCACCTCGCCCTTAGTGTGCCCCGCCCGCACCGGCTTTTTTCTGGGAAATCCGACCATTCACAGGGCAGACGGCGCGCGCAGAAAGGCGGGCAAAAACCTTGCAATGAGGGGGTAAAACGTGTAAAATATGAACATGTATATTTAAAAATGGGTCATACTGCCCAATGAAACAATATACAAAGCCGACTTTCTATTTTTTCATACGGAAGAGGTGCATTCAATGGCATTGAGCATGACCGGCTATGGCCGGGCCGAGGCCGTGGTGAACGGCCGGGACATCACCGTGGAGATCAAGAGCGTCAATTCCCGCTATTTCGAGTATTCTTCCCGCATTCCCCGCAGCTGCGCCTTTCTGGACGACCGGCTGAAAAAACGGCTCAGCACAGCTATCAGCCGCGGCAAGGTGGAGCTGAACATGCAGCTGCAGAATGTTTCAGCCCAGGACACCGCCGTGGAGGCGGACCTGCCCCTGGCCGCAAGCTACAGGGACGCCCTGGCCCTGCTGAGCGCGGAGCTGGGCCTTAAAAACGACGTTACCGCGGGGATGGTGGCGCGCTTCCCGGATGTGCTTGCGGTGCGGCACGCCGCAGTGGACGAGGACCAGCTGTGGCAGGATGTGAGCGCGGTGTGCGACGCCGCGGTGGAAAACTTTGTGCAGATGCGCGCGGCAGAGGGGGAAAAGCTCAAGGAGGACATCCTGGGCCGCCTTTCCACCATTGAACAGGCGGTGGGCACGGTGGAAGAAGGCAGCGCCGGCCGGGTGGAGGCGTATACGAAAAAGCTGTATGCCCGTTTGCAGACCCTGCTGCAGGACCAGAATATTGATGAGGCACGCCTGCTCACCGAGGCCGCGATCTTTGCCGACAAGACCGCCGTGGACGAGGAGACCGTGCGGCTGCGCAGCCACATTGCCCAGTACCGGGAGATTTTGGGCAGCGGCGGCCCGGTGGGCCGCAAGCTGGACTTTCTGACCCAGGAGCTCAACCGGGAGACCAACACCATTGGTTCCAAGTGCCAGGATCTGGCGATCACCCGCGTTGTGGTGGACATCAAGGCCGAGATCGAAAAGATTCGGGAACAGATTCAAAACATCGAATAACGACAGGAGAGGGAATATGAAACTCATCAACATCGGGTTTGGCAACATGGTCAGCGCGGGGCGGCTGATCGCCATTGTGAGCCCGGAATCCGCGCCCATTAAGCGGATCGTGCAGGAGGCCCGGGACAAGGGCTCGCTGATCGACGCCACTTACGGCCGCCGCACCCGCGCCGTGATTATCATGGACTCGGATCACGTGATCCTGTCGGCTGTGCAGCCCGAAACGGTGGCGAACCGCCTGGCGGACGACAATGAGGATGAGCTGGACGAGGAGCTGGGGGATGAATAACGAAAAGTATCTTGTGGTCGTGTCCGGCCCTTCCGGCTCCGGCAAGGATACGGTGGTAAAACGGCTGATGGAGCTTCACCCGGAGATCGAGATATCGGTTTCGGCCACCACCCGCCCCATGCGCCCGGGGGAGAGAGAGGGCGTTGACTATTACTACCTGGCCAGAGATGAATTTGAACGGCGCATTGCGGCGGGCGAGATATTGGAATACGCCCAATACTGCGAAAACTATTACGGCACCCCCCGCGCGGAGGTAGACAGGCGCATTGCGGCCCATAAAACCGTGATCCTGGTGATCGAGGTGGTGGGAGCCGCCAACATCAAGCGGAACTACCCCGGCGCGACCACTGTTTTTGTGCGGCCGCCCAGCTATGAAGAGCTGGAGCAGCGGCTGCGGGGCCGGGGCACCGAGTGCGAGGAAGCCATTCAAAAACGGCTGCGGCGCGCGCTGGAGGAGATGGAGTACGCCGTGGATTACGACGAGGTCGTGGTAAACGCCCAGGTGGACGAGTGCGCGGAAGAGATCTATGCGCTGATTCAAAAGCATCAGCGGCAGTAAAAAAAGGGAGGCGTCGCTTTTGTTGGATACGGTACAGGTAGCGGTGAGCGGCGCCACGTTCCACTTTGATAAGCTGTATACTTACCTTTTGCCGCCGCGCCTGTGCGGCGCGGTGTTTTTGGGCAGTATGGTGCTGGTACCCTTTGGCCGGGGGAACAAACCGCGCATGGGCGTGGTGCTGGCGCTGGGGCAGCAGGAGGAGCCGGGCCGCTGCAAGGAACTGTTCGACGCCGCCCCCGAGGAAGCGCGCCTGACCGGCGAACTGATGGAGCTGGTGCGCTTTTTAAAAGAGTATACCTTCTGCACCTGGTACGAGGCGGTAAAGGCGGTGATCCCCTATGGGGCGCAATACCGCCCGGCCGCCACCGAGCAGGGGCCGCGGCTGCAAAAGCAGCTGGTGCGCCACACGGAACCCTTATACCGGCTGGCAGGGGAACTGCCCGCCAAGCCGAAACCGACCGACAGGCAAAAGGCTGCGGTGGAGGCGCTGAAAAACGGCCCGCTGCCCCAAAGCCAGCTGGCGGAGCTGGGGCTTTCCCGCGCGGTGCTGGATAACCTGTGCGCAAAGGGAGTGCTGGAAAAAAGCAAGACCGACAAGGTCATTGACCTGTACGCCCACATCGCCCCCAGCGGGGAAACGCTGGAGCTGACCGGGGCGCAGCAGACGGTGTTTGAGGGCCTGGCCGCCCAGATGGACGCGGGAAAAGCCGCCGCGGCGCTGCTGTACGGCGTGACCGCCAGCGGCAAAACGCTGGTGTTTTTGAAGCTGATCGAGCGCGCCCTGCAAAAGGGAAAGACGGCGCTGGTGCTGGTGCCCGAGATCAGCCTGACCCCCCAAATGATCCGCCGCCTGAAGGAGTGCTTCGGCAACCGGGTGGCGGTGCAGCACTCGGCGCTGAACCACACCGAGCGGCTGCTGCAATGGCGGATGATCCAGCAGGGCGGGGCCGATATTGTGGTGGGGACCCGCAGCGCGGTGTTTGCGCCGCTGCAGAATCTGGGCCTGGTGATCCTGGATGAAGAACAGGAGCACACCTACCGCTCGGAGAGCGCCCCCCGGTTTGATGCCCGCGACGTGGCAAAGCGCCGCGCGGCAAGCCACGGCGCCCTGGTGCTGTTTGCCAGTGCAACCCCCAGCGTGGAGAGCTACCAGGCGGCGCTGGAGGGGCGGTATACCCTTTACAGGCTGACCCAGCGGTATGCCAGCCAGCCGCTGCCCAGCGTGGAGCTGGTGGATATGCGCGGCGAGCTGGCGGCGGGCAACCCTGGCAGCATCAGCGCGGTGCTGGCGCAGCACATCCGCGAAACGCTGGCCGGGGGGCGGCAGACCATTTTGCTGCTGAACCGGAGGGGCTACCGCACGGTGGGCATGTGCACCGACTGCGGCAAGGCCGTGAAGTGCGGCAGTTGCAGCGTGCCTATGGTCTACCACAAGCCCGAGCACAAACTCATGTGCCATTACTGCGGCAAGACCATCAGCCCGGTGCCCACGGTATGCCCGGAATGCGGCGGCAAGCTGCGGTATACCGGCTTTGGCACCCAGCGGGTGGAGGAGGAGCTGGCGGAGCTGTTCCCGGATGCGCGGGTGCTGCGCATGGATCAGGATTCCACCGGGCAAAAAAACGCGCACGAGCGCATGCTGGCGCGCTTTGCTGCGGGGGAATACGACATCATGCTTGGTACCCAGATGGTCGCCAAGGGGCTGGACTTTGAGCGCGTGACCCTTGTGGGGGTGCTTGGCATTGATTCGCTGCTGTTTTCGCAGGGGTTCCGGGCGTTTGAGAATGTGTTCAGCCTGGTAACCCAGGTTGTGGGCAGAAGCGGGCGTGCCAGCGAGCCGGGGCACGCGGTGATTCAAACGGTGGACCCGGCCAGCCCGGTGCTGAACCTGGCGGCCCGGCAGGACTACGAGGCGTTTTTTGCCCAGGAGATCGCCTTCCGGAAGCTGTGCCTTTACCCGCCGTTCTGCGCGGTGTGCATTGCGGCCTTCAGCGGCGAAAAGGACGGCGAGGCCCTGGCGGCGGCGGCCCGGTTTGGTGCGCTGCTGGGCGTGGAAGCCCAAAAAACGCCGGAGCTTCCGCTGCGCATTCTGGGGCCCGCCCCCATGAACGTGGTGCTGGTAAAGGACCGCTACCGCTACAAGCTCACCATCAAATGCCGCAACGACCGGGCGTTCCGCGCCCTGGTGGCAAGGACCCTGGAGGCCTATGCCGCCGAAGGGCTGCCCGCCAAGGCCTCGGTTACGCTGGATTTCAACTCGGACGGCGATTGAACCGGACCGGCACAGCCCGAACGGTAAAAATGACAAGACAAAAACCATTCAAGGAGGATTTTTTCTATGGCACTTCGAACCATTGTGCAGGACGGCGACCCGATTTTAAAAAAGGTCTGCCGCCCCGTGACCAATTTTGACGACCGGCTGGCCACCCTTTTGGACGATATGAAGGAAACGCTGCTGGAGGCGGGGGGCGTGGGCCTGGCGGGCCCCCAGGTGGGCGTGATGCGCCGCCTGTTCATCGCGCTGGACGAGCGCGACCTGCCCGAGGACGGCACCGTACCGGAGGGCTACGAGCCCAAATTTATCGAGTGCGTCAACCCCGAGATCGTGGAGCGCTCGGAGGATGAGGTGACCCTGTACGAGGGGTGCCTTTCCTTCCCCGGGCACAACGGGGCCATTGCGCGCCCCCGCAAGGTAAAGCTGCGCGCCCAGGACCGCACCGGCAAGGTGTTTGAGATGGAGGGCGAGGAGATGCTGGCCCGCTGCTTCTGCCACGAAACAAACCACCTGGACGGCATTACCATTATGGACCTGGCCGACCGTTTTTACGAGGACGATTACCCCGACGGGGCGGAGGAAGAGTAACATGCGCATCCTGTTCATGGGCACGCCGGAGATCGCCGCCGCCAGCCTGCAGGCGCTGCTGAGCGCGGGGCACGAGGTGTGCGGGGTGTTTACCCGCGAGGATAAGCCGGTGGGCCGCAAACAGGTGCTCACCGCGCCGCCGGTCAAGGCGCTGGCGCTGCAGGCGGGGCTGCCCGTGTTCCAGCCCCGCACCCTGCGCACCGGCGAGGCCGAGGCCCAGATCCGGGCGCTGGCCCCCGAGCTGGTCGTGGTGGTGGCCTACGGGCGCATCCTGCCGCCGGAAATTTTGAGCATCCCCCCCAAGGGGTGCATCAATCTGCATGTGTCGCTGCTGCCTAAATACCGGGGCGCGGCGCCGGTGCAGTGGGCGGTGATCAACGGGGAGGCCGAGACCGGCGTGTCCATCATGTATCTGGACGAGGGCTTGGACACCGGCGACATTCTGAAGGTTGCCCCGGTGGAGATCGGGCCTGAAGAAACCAGCGGGGAGCTGTTCCAGCGGATCAGCGCCCTGGGGGCCGCGACTTTGGTGGAGGCTGTGGCCGGGATCGCCGCGGGCAGCGCCGTGCGCGCCCCGCAGGATCATGAAAAGGCGACCCAGGCGCCGCCTTTAACCAAGGAACTGGCGCGCTTTGAATTTGACCGCCCCGCCGGGGCGCTGCATAACCTGATCCGGGGGATGAACCCCTGGCCCGCGGCCTACTTTGAGCGGGAGGGAAAAAAGGTCAAGGTGCTGCGCAGCCGGGTGGCGGCGGGCAGCGGCGCGCCCGGCACGGTGCTGGCCGCAAGGCCGCTTGTGGTGGCCTGCGCCGAGGGGGCGCTGGAATTGACCGAGGTGGTGCCAGAGGGCAAAAAGCCCATGGAGGGCGCTGCCTGGGCGGCAGGCCGCCGCCTGAAAGCGGGCGACGCGGTGTGAGGGCGAAAACCGCCGAAGAAAAGACGATTGCCCAGGTGCACCCATGCCCAGTAAAGGGAAAAGCGTGGGAACTTTTTAAACAAGCGTTTGATTGCGGAGCAGCCAAACGACCGGAGGAAATGATTTTATGGATGTTGCCCGCCGCACCGCGGCCCTGGCCCTGGTGCACCAGGAACAGAGCGGCTATTCCAACCTGGTGCTGGCCGGCGCGCTGGAAAAGCATGCGCTGCCGCCCCGGGACAAGGCGTTCGTGACCGCTTTGTTTTACGGTGTTACCGAGCGGCTGCTCACCCTGGACTGGTGCCTGGAGCGCTGCTTGTCAAGGCCCATGAAAAAGCTTGACCCCCAGGTGCGCGCGGTGCTGCGCATGGGTTTGTATGAGGCGCGGTACATGGGCACGCCCGCCGCGGTGGCGGTGAGCGAGGCAGTGGCTTTGTGCAGAGCACTGAAAAAAAGCAGCGCTGCCGGGCTTGTGAACGCGGTGCTGCGCCGGGCGCTGGAGCAGCACCCGGAACAGGCGCAGTTTGCGGATGAGGCTGAGCGGTTTTCGGTGCTCTATTCGGTGGGGCTGCCGGCCGTGCGGCTTTTGCTGCGGGAATACCCCGCCCAGTGTGAAAAGATATTGCAGGCCTGCTTTGCCCCCGCACCCACCGCGCTGCGCTGCAACACCCTGCGCACGGATGCGCGGGGGCTGTGCGGCGCGCTGGAGGGGGAAGGGATAAAAGCGCAGGAGGGCGGGCTGCCCGGCGCGGTGCTGGCGCACTTTGCGGGCAGCCCGGCCGCCACAAAAGCCTTTGCCCAGGGGCTTTATCACGTGCAGGGGCAGGCCTCGCAGCTGGCGGCACTGAGCCTGGGGGCGCAGCCCGGCGAAACGGTGCTGGATTTGTGCGCGGCACCGGGGGGCAAAACCCTGCTGCTGGCCCAGGAAATGAAGGGCGAGGGCAGGCTGGTGAGCTGCGATGCGGCTGAGGGCCGCCTGCCTTTGATTGAAAAAGCTGTAAAGCGGTGTGGCTTTACAAATGTGACGGTGCGGCAGAACGACGCCGCGGTTTACAACCCCGCCTTCCAGGGAGCGGACCGGGTGCTGGTGGACGCGCCCTGCTCCGGCCTTGGCATTATGGCAAAAAAGCCCGATATCCGCTATAAGACCCTGGAGGGCGCGGAGGAATTGCACGCGCTGCAATTGAAAATTTTGAGCACCTCGGCGCGTTATGTAAAAAAAGGGGGCAGGCTGGTTTATTCCACCTGCACGGTGGACCCGGCGGAAAACCAGCGGGTGGTGCGGGCATTTTTGGCCGCACAGCCCGGGTTTCGAACAGTGCCCCCCTACTGCACGCCTTCCGGTGCGCTGGAAGAAGATCATATGCTCACCCTGCTGCCCGGCTTTTGCGGCCCCGACGGATTTTTTATTGCCGCATTGGAGCGAAGCGTGTAGGGTTTGGGCCGAACCAGGCCGGAAAATGGGGCGCCGCCCTATTTTTGATGGCAACCACGGAGAGATTGTGATACAATGAGCAAGAAGTGCATTTCTTCCCTTACGCTGGAACAGCTGGCCGACCTGATGAAGGAATTGGGGCAGCCGGCGTTTCGGGCAAAGCAGATCTTCCACTGGCTGCACCAAAAGCTGGCTGCGGACTTTTCGGCTATGACCGACCAGCCCAAGGCGCTGCTGGCGGCGCTGGCGGAGGATTGGTACGTGGCGGCGCCGGCGATCCAGCGGCGGCAGCAGGCGAAGGACGGCACGGTGAAATACCTGCTGCGCCTTTTCGATGGAAACTGCATCGAGGCGGTGGTGATGCGCTACCACTACGGCAACACGATCTGCGTGTCCACCCAGGTGGGCTGCCGCATGGGCTGCCGCTTCTGCGCCTCGACCCAGGCGGGCCGGGCGCGCGATCTGGAAGCCGGAGAGATCGCGGCGGAGGCATATGCCGCCCAGCGGGATATCGGCGAGCGGATCTCGCACATTGTGCTGATGGGGATCGGTGAGCCGCTGGACAACTTCGACAACGTGATGGCCTTTTTAAAACTGATCTCCCACCCGGAAGGGCTGAACATCGGCATGCGCAGCATCAGCCTTTCCACCTGCGGCATTGTGCCGCAGATCGACCGGCTGGCACAGGAAAAGCTGCAGCTCACCCTCTCGGTGTCGCTGCATGCGCCGAACAACGCGATGCGCAGCGGCATGATGCCGGTAAACGACGCTTACCCCGTGGAACAGGTGATCGCGGCCTGCAGGCGCTACCAGAAGACCACCGGCCGGAGGGTGAGCTTTGAATATTCCATGGTGCGGGGTGTGAACGACAGCCGCGCCACGGCCCTTGAGCTGGCCCAGCTTGTGCGGGGCATGGGGGCGCATGTGAACCTGATCCCCATCAACCCGGTGGACGGCAGCCCTTATTCGGCCACCGACGCCGAAAACGTAAAGCGCTTTCAGCAATGGCTTACAGACCTGGGGGTGAACGCCACCGTGCGCCGCCGCCTGGGCAGCGATATCAGCGCCGCCTGCGGCCAGCTGCGGCGGGAAGAGGCGGCAAAGGAGGCAGCTACATGAAACTGGCTGGCAAGACCGACATCGGCAACTGCCGCAGAGAAAATCAGGACAATTACCGCGCCGCCCGCCTGCCGGACGACACAGTCTGGGCAGTGGTGTGCGACGGAATGGGCGGCGCGGCTGCGGGGCAGCTGGCAAGCCAGGTGGCCACCGACGCGCTGGAGGATTGTTTTACCGCCGCCCTGCCCAAACTTGCACAGGGGCAGGAACGGCTGTTTTTGCTGAAGTGCCTGCAAAAGGCCAACAAGGCGGTGTATGAGGAGTCGCTCAAGGACCCGGCAAACAAGGGCATGGGCACCACGGCCGTGTGCGCGCTTGTGCGGGACGGCACGGCCCACATTGCCCATGTGGGCGATTCCCGGGCCTATTTATACCGCCCGGGGCAGTTCGCAAGGCTTACCAAGGACCATTCCATGGTGCAGCAGATGGTGGAGAGCGGGCAGCTTACAAGCCAGCAGGCCGAGCGCCACCCCCGCAAGAACCTGATCACCAAGGCACTGGGCGTGGAACCGGAGGTGGAGGGCGATTATACCTTTGCGGCGGTGCAGCAGGGGGATATCCTGCTGCTTTGCAGCGACGGCCTGTCCGGCGCGGTGCCGGATGGGGAGCTGGAACAAATTCTGGGGCACACCCCGTTTTTTATCACGCCGCGCAAGCTGATCGAGCAGGCGCTGCAGGCGGGCAGCCAGGACAATGTGACTGCCCTGGTGATTGGGGTGGAACCCACGGAGGAATGAGATGGATCAACTGATCGGCAAAAAGCTGGACGGCCGCTACCTGCTGCAGGAGCTGGTGGGCGTGGGCGGTATGGCCAACGTTTACAAGGCGGCCGACCTGAAAAACAACAGCACCGTGGCGGTAAAGATCCTGCGCGAGGAGTTCGCGCAGGACGCCGAGCTGGTGCGGCGGTTTAAAAATGAATCCAAGGCGATCTGCATTCTGGATCATCCCGCCATCGTAAAGGTGTATGATGTGTCGGTCACCGACAAACTGCAATACATCGTGATGGAATACATCGACGGCATTACCCTGAAAGAGTACATGACCCAGCGGGGCGGCCCCCTCACCTGGAAAGAGGTGGTGCATTTTGCCCAGCAGATCCTGGATGCATTGGACCACGCGCACCAAAAGGGGGTAGTACACCGGGACATCAAACCCCAGAACATCATGCTGGTGGCGGACGGCCGGGTCAAGATCATGGACTTCGGCATTGCACGGTTTTCCCGCGCGGAGAGCCAGGCGGCCAGCGAGAAGGCCATTGGGTCGGTGCACTATATCAGCCCGGAGCAGGCAAAGGGCGATGTGACCGACGCAAAGGCGGATATCTATTCCACCGGCATCATGCTGTATGAAATGCTTTCGGGCAAGCTGCCCTTTGAGAGCGACACAGCGGTGTCGGTGGCGATCAAGCAGATCTCGGACAAGGCTGTGCCGTTGGGCGAAGTGGCACCGGAGGTGCCCAAAGCCCTGCAGGACATTACCGCCCGGGCCATGGCAAAGGACCCTGCGGCCCGCTACCCCAGCGCAAGGGCAATGCTGAACGATCTGGAAGCGTTCAAAAAGGATCCCAGCATCCGATTTGAATATGAGTATATGACCGGGGATGCCCCGGAAAGGGTGATCGACAAGGTGGTACGGCAAACGAAAAACGGGCAGAATGGCCCCCGGCGGCCGGCGCAGCCGAATAAAAGCGGCCAGCGCCCGGCAAATGGGCAAAACGGCAAGCGCCCCGCGCCCCGCAAAAAGCGGGTGGGGGTGCTGCCCATCCTTGCGGGCATGGCAACGGCCTTTGCGCTGGGCTCGGTGATTCTGTGCTATATGATCTTTGCAAATTCCACCAACCCTTTGTTCAGCAACAAGGCGGACGTGGAGCTGCCGGACTTTACCGGAAAAAGCTGGGAGCAGGTAAAGGCAGAATACGGCAGCCAGCTGACCTTCAAGGCCGAGGAGGAGTGGAACGAAAAATACGAGAAAGGCACGATTTTTTACCAGTCTCCCCGGGGACCCCGAACAGTAAAGGAAGGGCAGAAGGTGGTAATCAAGGTGAGCCTTGGCACCCTGTATGTGCAGGTGCCCGACGTGACCCAGTGGCGCATCGCAGACGCGGAAGAGAAGCTGAAGGAACAGGGCTTCTCGGTGCGCCGGATGGACAAGGTGGATGAGAGCGTGCCGGTGGGCACGGTAATCAGCACCGAACCCGAGGCCGGGATGGAGATCGCCAGCGGAAGCACGGTGTCGGTTTATGTGAGCCGGAAGGACGTGGATACCGATCGCACGGTGCCCATGCTGCAGGGCCTGACCCTGGCGGAGGCAATGCAGGAGCTGACCAAGGTGAACCTGACGCTGGGGACCCAGACCGAGGACTACAGCGACAGCGTGGAGGCCGGGCGTATTATTTCCCAGAGCAGGGAACCGGGCACCACGGTGCGGCTGAACACCAAGGTAAACGTGGTGGTGTCGATCGGGCCGGCGCCCACGCCGGAGCCCACCGAGGAACCGGAGCCGGATCCCACGCCGGAGCCGACCCAGGCCCCCACACCGGTACCCACACCTACGCCGGAGCCAAGCGTCGCTCCCCCCGAACCCACCGATGCTCCGCAGGGCAATGACGGGACCCCGGTCCCCGGGTGAGCGGGGCGGATAAAACAAGACCATAATGCGACAGGACGGGAGCACCCATGCCAGAAGGATATATCAAAAAAGGAATCGGCGGCTTTTACTACGTGCAGACTGCCCAGGGCCTTTTGGAATGCAAGGCAAAAGGAATCTTCCGCAAGCGGCGCATCACCCCTGTGGCGGGGGACCTGGTAACGGTGGAGTGCGATGCGGGCGGAAATGTGATTGCACAGATTGCCCCGCGCAAAAATGTGTTTGTGCGGCCGCCCATCGCAAACCTGGATGTGCTGTTTGTGGTGGCCAGCACCACCCAGCCCGTGCCCAGCACCCTGGTGCTGGATAAGCTCACCGCCATTGCGGCGGACAAGGGCGCGCAGCCGGTGCTGGTGTTCACCAAAGCGGACCTTGCCAGCGCAAAGGAGCTGCTGGGCGCCTATGAGCGTTCGGCCCTGCCGGTGATTGTGGCGGACTATGCCACGGGGGAGGGCCTGGAGCAGGTGAAGGACTGGGTCCGGGGAAGGCTGGCAGCCTTCTGCGGCAATTCCGGGGTGGGCAAAAGCACCCTGCTGAACGCGCTGCTGCCCGAGCTCTCGCAGCAGACGGGGGCCATCAGCCAAAAGCTGGGCCGGGGCCGCCACACCACCCGCGAGGTGGAGCTGTTTGAGGCCTTTGGCGGCCTTGTGGCCGACACGCCGGGCTTTGCCAGCCTGGATACCGGCCGGGCCTGCTACATTCCCAAGGAAAACCTGCAGTACGCGTTTCCGGAGTTTGGGCCGTACCTGGGCAAATGCCAGTTTACCGGCTGTGCCCACCGCAGTGAAAAAGGCTGCGCTGTGCTGGCCGCCCTGAAAGCGGGGGAGCTGTCGCCCAGCCGGTATGCCAGCTACGCCGCCATGTACGACGAGGTAAAGGACATTAAGGACTGGGAAGTACACTGAACACACAGGCGGGCGGGGCAAAGCGTCCCGCCCGTTTCCGTGTGAGGAAGGCCAAAACAAAAAAAGGGGATGAGTGCCGTGGAACAGCGGTGTGTGATCCTGAGCGCTGGGCCGGTGGAGCCGGCGGCAAAACACAAAATGCGCCCGGGAGATTACCTGATCGCCTGCGACGCGGGGTACCTTGCCGCCCGGGAGCTTGGGCTTGAGCCGGATCTGATTTTGGGCGATTTTGACAGCGCGCCCCGCCCAAAGGGCGGTGCGGTGGTGGCGCTGCCCGCGGAAAAAGACGACACCGACACCCACTACGCGGCCCGAATAGGCTGGGAAAAGGGATTCCGGAAGTTCCTTTTGCTGGGTGCCCTGGGGGGACGGCGGCCGGAGCACGGCCTTGCAAACCTTGCCACAGGCCTTTGGCTGGCAAAGCAGGGCGCGCAGGTGGAGCTGCTGCAGGGGGAAAGCCGGTTTTCGTACGTGCTGCCCGGCGCGCCGGCGCGGTTGGCACACAGGCCGGGCTGGTACTTTTCCATCTTTCCGCTGGAGGGAGCAGCCGAGGGCGTGTGGGAAAGAGGCGCAAAGTACCCGCTGCAAAACGCGCGCCTGACGGCGGATTTTCCCTTGGGGGTAAGCAACGAAACGCTGCCGGGCGGCGCTGAGATTTCGGTGCAAAAAGGCAGTTTATTGCTGGTAGAAACCCCAAAAGAAGGTCCTGCGCACAAAAACGGGCCCCGCGGGATATAATGGGATATCCACACCACAGAAAAGAGGGGATATTCCGTGCAAGTCGTCGTTGTTAAGAGCCCGAAATGTCTGGCTGGCCTTTTGAGAGCCATTTTCAAGATCAAAAAAGAGGAGTGAAGGCGCCGCCCTGGCGGCCGCCCCAAACGAGCGCCCCGGAGCCCGGCAGCTTTGTGCCGGGCCCCGGGGTTTCTTTGTCCCCATTTTGCGGCATACTGCCTGTTCGCCGCGAATATAGATGGGGTAGAAACACGCGAAAGGGGCGAAACAATGGAACTGAAGGTGTTTAGGGACACCCTGTCCACGATGGCAAGCCTGTGCGAGACCAAGGCGGAGCTGCCCATCGAGACGGAAATATTGATCCCGGACTATCTGCCGCAAGTCTTTAAGATCGTGAAGTGCTTTGTGTACCTGGTCACCCTGCAAAAACAAATCACGGCGGGCCGCCTCACGGTGGAGGGCTATTTGCGGTGTGTGGTGTACTATCAGGCCGAAGAAGACCAGAGCCTGTGCCAGACCGAGCAAAAAATCCCCTTCACCCGGGCAATGGATCTGCCGGAGAGCAATTACCAGGGCTACACCGCGCAGGTGAGCGGCGAGGTGGAATACCTGAATTGCCGGGCGGTGAACCAGCGCAGGGTGGATGTGCGGGGCGCCTATGCTCTCAGCGCACTGGTCACGGCACAGAGCGACCAGGAGATCATCACCGCACTGGCCGACTGCGGGGTAGAGCAAAAAATGCTGCCGGTCACCGGGGTCAAGAGCGTGGCCAACCTGGATAAGCTCATGACCGCAGAGGAAGAGCTGACCCTGCCCAGCCAGCCCCAGGCAATTTTGGATATCAGCGGCGTGGGGCAGGTGGAGGAGATCAAGATGATCTCGGGCAAGGCGGTGATCAAGGGAAAGATCAAGGTGGAGCTGACCTACCGCAGCCAGCCCGGCTACCGGCTGGAGGGCGCGGCCAAGGACGTGCCTTTTAACCAGATCATCGATCTGGACGGCGTACCGGACGACGGCGTCTGCTTTGCCGAGGTGGAAATGGTGGGCTGCACCATGATGGCCACCGCCGGGCAGGAGGCGGGCAACACGCTCACGGTTACGGCGATTTTGCATCTGCGGGTGTACCGCCCGGTGGAATGCTATGTGGTGGGCGACGCTTTTTCGACCCAGTATAAAGCGGACGTGACCTACAAGACAGTGAACGCTGAGCAGCTGCAGGAGCAGCTGGACAAAACGGTGGAGGCCGATGTGGCAGGCGCTTTGCCGGATGAGAATGCCGAGATCATCGGCTGCTTTGTGAGCCTGCACCCCCTGGAATGGGGGCAGGCAGAAGGCGGGCTCACCCTGGGCGGGCGCGCCAGCGCCCATGTGCTGTGCATGAACTCTTTGGGCGAGATCGACTGTTACGACAAGGCGTTTGAGTACAGCCTGCCGGGGGTCTACCCGGGAACCGCCGAGCAGTACCGGTTCGAGTGCTGGCCCGGCGTGACGGCGGTGAACACACAGAAGAACGGCATGGACATGACCGCCCAGGTGAACATCCGGGTGCGGGGGCTTTTGTTCCGCCGCATAAAAGAGACCATCGTGGACAGCGTGACCTGCGACGAGGCGCTGGAAGTGGGCGAGCCGGACGTGGCCCTGCGCATCTATTACGCCGCAGCGGGGGAAAACGTGTTCGACATTGCAAAGTTCTACCATGTGTCGCCCGCGGCCATGATGAAGCTGAACCATCTGGAAGACCTGGAGCTGGGGGCCGGCGCCCGGCTGCTGGTTCCCATGACGGTTTGAGAGGGGGGACAGAGCATGGAAACAGCAAACGTTTATAAGGACATCGCGGCCCGCACCGGGGGCGATATTTACATTGGCGTGGTGGGGCCGGTGCGCACCGGCAAGAGCACCTTTGTAAAAAAGTTTATGGAGGAGATGATCCTTCCCCAGCTTTCCAGCCAGGCGGTCAGGACCCGCGCGCGGGATGAGCTGCCCCAATCGGCGGCCGGGCGCACCATTATGACCACCGAGCCAAAGTTTATTCCCGAGACCGCCGTGACGGTGGAGCTGGAGGGCGGCGGCAGCTTTAAAGCGCGCCTGATCGACTGTGTGGGCTACATGGTGGACGGCGCCATGGGCCATGAAGAGAACGATAAGCCCCGCATGGTGAAGAGCCCCTGGTACGAGGAGGAGATCCCCTTTGACCTGGCCGCCGAGACCGGCACGCAGAAGGTGATCCGGGATCATTCCACCATCGGCCTGGTAATCACCACCGACGGCTCCATCAGCGACATTCCCCGGGAAAAGTACCAGGCCGCCGAGGAGCGGGTGGTGGCGGAACTGGAGGACATCAACAAGCCCTTTGTGATCCTGCTGAACTGCGTGGACCCCAAGAGCGCCGCCAGCCGGGAGCTGGCAGCCCAGATGGAGGCGCAATACGGGCACACAGTGCTGCCCATCAGCTGTGTGGACCTGGACGGCGCGGCCATTGACCGCATTCTGCAGAGCGTGCTGTATGAGTTTGATGTGAAGGAAATTGCCTTTGCAATGCCCAAGTGGATCACCATGCTGGAACCGGACCACTGGCTGCAGACTGCCGTGTACAGCGCCGCACAGGACTTTGCGGCCTCCATTGGCCAAATGAAGGATGTGGTGCAGCGGGACCAGCCCATCCAATGCGAATATCTGAAGGAATCCAGGATTCGCTCCATGCAGCTGGCCACCGGCCAGGTGACCCTGGAACTGAGCCTGCAGCCGGATATTTTTTATCAGGTGCTGGGCGAAACCACGGGCCTGGAGATCTGCGACGAGGCAAGCCTGATGCCCTGCATCATCAGCCTGGCCAAGGCAAAGCGCGAATACGAGAAGATCCGCAGCGCCATTGAGCAGGTGGAGGCCACGGGCTACGGTATTGTGATGCCCACCATCAACGAGCTGCATCTGGAGGAGCCGGAGATCGTGCGCCAGGGCGGGCGCTATGGCGTGCGGCTGAAGGCCAGCGCCCCCTCCATCCATCTGCTCAAGGCGACCATCAACACCGAGATCTCGCCCATTGTGGGCTCCGAGCGCCAATCGGAAGAATTGGTCATGAGCCTTTTGCAGGACTTCGAGCAGGATCCCATCCGCATTTGGGAGTCGAACATTTTTGGCAAGAGCCTGCATGAGCTGGTAAACGAAGGGCTGCAGAACAAGCTGCTGCACATGCCCCAGGAAGCGCGCGCCCGCCTGCAGGAAACCCTGGAGCGGGTCATCAACGAGGGCTGCTCCGGCCTGATCTGCATTATCCTTTGAGGTTCCGCCCTTTTTAAAAAGCCGCCGCGTTGTGAAAGCGCGGCGGCCTTTTGCGCGCACTGCTGGTTTGACAAGGGAATATCAGGCAAAAATACAAAAGGGATGATTGCTTATTTGGGCAAAATGGTGTAAAATAATAACAAATTGGTAAAAGAGTCGTTGGGCGGGGCGGCTGTTACAGCCCCGCCGGCGCGGCCCGGCGGCCGCAGAATAAAAAAGAACTGGTGATAAAGTTTGAGGAAATCTCTCACGGAGCTTGTGCGCAGGTTCCGCAAACAGATTTTGATTTTGTTCGACATTCTGGTCATCACGGCCTCCTATCTTGTGCCCTGGGTACTCATTGCAGGGCGCGCCAGCTACCAGCAGTATGCCAGCCTTTTGGCTGCCAGCTGCTTTTTGTTCGTGTGCTGCTTTGAGATCGTGTACGGGCTGATGGGCATGTACGACAGCCTGTGGCGCTATGCCGAGATTGTGGAGTTTTTCCGCCTGTGCGTGGCCTCGGTGATCGCGGTGGCGCTGTTTGTTGTTACGTCCCTCTTCATTTTCACAGACGTTCGGGTGCCCCGCTCGGTCTATTTTTTGAGCGCGCTGTTTGCGGTGTCGCTCACGTTATATTCCCGCCTGACCTACCGCATGTACCGGAACGTCAAACTGGGCAAGCAGGGCAGGAAGCTGGCGCGGCGCACCCTGCTGATCGGCGCGGGCGATGCGGCCAGCACCCTGCTGCACGAGCAGTTTAAAAGCCCCAGCCCCGAGATGAACATCATCTGCTGTGTGGACGACGCGCCCGAAAAGCAGGGCCGCTACATTATGGGCATCCAGATCATGGGTACCACCGAGGATATTCCGGAGCTGGTGGAGCGCTGCGAGATCGAAACGGTGCTGCTGGCGATCCCCACCATGGACGAGGAGAACAAGCGCCGGGTGCTCTCGATCTGCAACCGCACCAAGTGCAACGTGAAGATCCTGCCCGACATCGTGAAGATGATCACCGACGGCAAGGACCTGGCAAGCCGCATCCGCGACGTGAAGGTGGAGGATCTTTTGGGCCGGGACGAGGTGCAGCTTTCCAGCACGATCACCCAATTCGTGGGGGGCAAGCGGGTCATGGTTACCGGCGGCGGCGGGTCCATCGGCTCGGAGCTGTGCAGGCAGATCGCTTCCTGCCGGCCGGAAATGCTGATCATTGTGGATATTTACGAGAACAGCGCCTACGCGATTCAGCAGGAGCTGCGCCGTAAGTACGGCTCGGAGTTCCAGCTGGAGGTGCTGATCGCCTCGGTGCGGGATTTAAAAAAAATAGACGCCCTGTTCGAGGCCTACCGCCCGCAGCTGGTGTTCCATGCGGCGGCGCACAAGCATGTGCCCCTGATGGAGGACAGCCCGGAAGAGGCGGTGAAGAACAATGTGTTCGGCACCTACAACACGGCGGTGGCGGCCGACAAATACGGCGCGGAACGGTTTGTGCTGATCTCGACCGATAAGGCGGTGAATCCCACCAACGTGATGGGGGCCACCAAGCGGGTGTGCGAGATGATTGTGCAGGCCATGGCCCAAAAAAGCGGGACCCGGTTCGCGGCTGTCCGGTTTGGCAACGTGCTGGGCTCCAACGGGTCGGTGATCCCCCTGTTCAAGGACCAGATTGCCTGCGGGGGGCCGGTCACGGTGACCCACCCGGACATCGTGCGTTACTTCATGACCATTTCCGAAGCGGTAAGCCTGGTGCTGGAAGCGGGCGCCATGGCCACCGGCGGGGAGATCTTTGTGCTGGACATGGGCAAGCCCATGCGCATTCTGGACCTGGCGGAAAACCTGATCAAGCTTTCGGGCTTTATTCCGTACAAGGATATCCAGATCGTGTTTACGGGGCTGCGCCCGGGGGAAAAGCTGTTTGAGGAGCTTTTGATGGACGAGGAGGGCCTGCAGAAAACGGCCAACCGGAAAATTTACATCGGCGCGCCGCTGGAGCTGAACAACCGGACCTTCTTTGACCACCTGATGACCTTGAAGCAGATCGCTTATACCAACAATAGCGACAACCTGGTGCAGGCCCTGGTGGACATGGTGCCGACCTTTCACCACCGGCGCGACGAATCCAGAGCGGGGGAGATGTGAGGGATGTACCGGCGTTTTTTCAAGCGGCTGATTGATTTTCTGCTTTCGCTGCTGGGCACGATCCTGCTGTCGCCGGTGCTGGCGGCGCTGGCGGTGTGGGTAAAATGCTCCTCTCCCGGGCCGGTATTGTTCAAGCAAAAGCGGGTGGGCAGGGGCAAAACGTACTTTCAGATCTATAAATTCCGCAGCATGCGCAGCGATACCCCCAAGGACATGCCCACCCATCTGCTGGAAAACCCGGAGGCGTTCATCACCCCGGCCGGGCGCTTTTTGCGCAGGACCAGCCTGGATGAGCTGCCCCAGCTGTTCAACATCCTGAAGGGGGAAATGAGCATTGTGGGGCCCCGCCCCGCGCTTTGGAACCAGGACGACCTTGTGGCCGAGCGGGATAAGTACGGCGCGAACGACTGTGTGCCGGGCCTTACCGGCTATGCCCAGGTACACGGACGCGACGAGCTGCCCATTCCGGAAAAGGCCCGCCTGGATGGCTATTACGCCCGGCATTTGAGCTTCTGGCTGGATGTGAAGATTTTTTTCAGAACCATCGGCAGTGTGCTGCACCACGACGGCGTGGTAGAGGGCAGGCAGAAAGAATAAAAGAAAACCACCGGCAGCCCTAGGCTGCCGGTGGTTTTTGCAGGCTCAGTCTTTGCCGGAGCATTCGGTCAGCGCGTTCAGCACCAGCGCGTACAGCGCGTCGCCCTTTTCCACAAAAGCGGTCTTTACCATTTCAGCGGTAAAGGGATCGGGCAGCGACAGATCCATGGAGAACACAGGCTTGCCCAGCTCGCGGATGGAACAGTGCACGGTATACCCCTCGCCGGCCTTTTCGATCTCGGCTTTGTGCTGGGCCGATTTGCGCACCCACTGCTGGGCGCGCAGGGCGGCGCGCACCGCGGTTTCACGCACGCTGCGGGGCAGCAGGTCAAACCCCAGCTCGTCGGTTACGGCCGCGCCCTTGGGGGTGATGCTGTAAACGCCCCCCCCGCTGACCGTTGCCAAGCCCTGCGCTTCCAGATCGCTCAGGTTGGAGGCCAGCTCAAAGTAATTTACCAGCTGTTCGCTGAGCAGGGCCTGCTCGATTTCCTGGCGGGTCAGGGGCGCGGCGGTCTTGATCAGATAGCAAAGCAGCATCCGAACCTCGGAGCTGGAGGTAAGCCCACCCGGCTTTACGCCGCTGGTGAATGCATTCGAGGCCAAGGGCCGCACATCCTTTCACTGTAAGATACTTCCTACTTATTATACGTGCAACGCCCCGGATTTACAAGGGGCTGGGCAGGGCGGAAAAGTCGGTTTCTATGTATTTTGAACTGCCCGCGGTGGAATAGACCCATCGGTCCAGATGCCCTTCGCTGACAAAGTAGCGCGGCTCAAAGTGCAGGGGACCGCCCAGGTCCCGGTTCACGATCACCAGCTTCACCTTCATTTTTTCAGGCAGGATGTTTTTGATATACACGCTTACCGGCTGGCCCACCCGCAGGCCCTCGCAGCTCTCGGCAAGGCCTGCGAGGTTGGGCGCGATCTCGATAAAAACGCCGTAGGTCTCGATGCTGCGCACCAGCCCCACCACGGTTTCGCCCACCCGGAACAACTCGGCGTTCTGCTGCCAGGTGCCCAGCAGCTCTTTGAGGCTGAGCACGAGCCTTCCCTGTGCGTCGCGGCTTTTTACGGCGCAGAAAATCGCTTCGCCCACCGCGACCCGGTCCGCCGGGGTCTGGATGCGGGAAACGGAAAGGCAGTCGATGGGGAGCAGCGCGCTGATGCCGCAGCCCACGTCGCAGAAAGCGCCGAAGTTTTCCAGATGGGTCACGCAGCAGGGGATGATGTCGCCGGGGAAAAGAGTGTCAAGATATTCAACTTTACAGGCTTGCTGCGCTTTTCTGCGGGAGAGCAAAAAGGCACCGCCTGCGTCCAGGGGCATTTGTTCGATCACAAAGCAGGTGGGGCGGCCTACCCGGGTGAGAATGGCGATGTCCCGCACGGCGCTTGTTCCCGCGCCATCGGCGCATTCCTCATAGGGCATGTAAGCGGTGCGGCCGCACAGCTCGAACCGCAGCCGGTGGTCATGGTCAAAGGCGAGCGCCGTGCTTTCCAAAATAGCACCGCTGGCTGCGGCGGCCCGCAATTCCTCTTCGCTCAGGTCCGCGGCACAGCGGCCCTGCCCTTCGGGCTTGTATTCCACCATGATTTTCATCCTCATTTCATTCAATACTGGTGCAGTGGGCGCACTGACCCGCTGTTTTTTAAAAAATATATGCGCGGGCGAGCCGGGATATTTGCAAAAAGAGCCAGATAGTATATAATAGAAAAGCTAAAAAGCTTTGAAAGGCGGGCGCTGGAATGGATGTGCGCGTGGGCGACAAAATACTGGTAAAAAAGCCGCATCCCTGCGGCGCAAATCTTTTTGACGTGCTGCGGGTGGGCATGGATTTTAAGATCCGCTGTACCGGCTGCGGCCGCGAGGTGATGCTGCCCCGGGCAAAGATCGAAAAAAACATTAAAAAGATCCTGCGGGAGGGCGAGAGCTAGCACCCCTTTTTGTTTGTATTTAAAAGTTACAGAAAAGGGGAAAAGCCATGCTGGAATCATTGCGGCAGGTAAGCCGCCGTTACGAAGAAGTGAGCCTGCTTTTGCAGGACCCCGCGGTGCTGGGCGACCAGGCCCGCTACCGGGACCTGGCGCGGGAATACAAGAACCTGGAGCCCATTGTGCAGGCGCTGGAGGAATACGACGCCGCTGAGCGGGCCTGCGCCGAGGCGAAAGCCCTTTTGGACGAGGGCGGCCTCGAGACGGATTTTAAAGAGATGGTGCAGGCGGAACTGACAGAAAACAAGGGAAAGCTGGAGTCGCTGACTCAACAGCTGCGGCTCTTTCTTCTGCCCCGGGACGAGAACGACGGCAAAAGCGTGATCGTGGAGATCCGGGCCGGAGCCGGAGGCGAGGAAGCCGCGCTGTTTGCCCGAAGCCTTTACCGGATGTACGGCATGTATGCGGCCGGCCGCGGGTGGCAGTGCGAGGAATTGAATCTCAATGAAACCGAGCTGGGCGGTGTAAAGGAAATAAGCTTTTCGGTGCAGGGCGAGGGCGCTTACAGCCGCCTGAAATTCGAGAGCGGGGTGCACCGGGTGCAGCGCGTGCCCGAAACCGAAACGCAGGGGCGCATCCACACCTCCACCGTCACGGTGGCGGTGATGCCCGAGGCCGAGGAGGTGGACCTGGAATTGGACCCGAACGAGCTTAAGATCGATACCTTTCGATCTTCCGGGGCGGGCGGGCAGCACATCAACAAGACTTCCAGCGCGATCCGGGTGACCCACCTGCCCACGGGCATGGTGGTGGAATGCCAGGACGAGCGCAGCCAATATAAAAACAAGGATAAGGCGTTAAAGGTGCTTCGCAGCCGGCTGCTGGCCCAAAAGCAGCAGGCACAGAAAAGCGCCATCGACGCGGACCGCCGCAGCCAGGTGGGCACGGGCGACCGGTCAGAGCGCATCCGCACCTACAACTTCCCGCAGGGGCGGCTGACCGATCACCGAATCGGCTTGACCCTTTATAAGCTGGACAGCGTGCTGGACGGCGCGCTGGACGAGGTGCTGGACGCCCTGATCACCGCGGATCAGGCAGAAAAGCTCAAAGCGGCAGAAGGGAACTGAAACAAGATGGAAACAAAACTGCGACAGGCGGACGGGCCGGCGGTGGCGCTGGCCGCTGAGCTGCTGAAAGGGGGCGGCATTGTTGCCATCCCCACCGAAACGGTATATGGAATTGCCGCCAGCGCCCTGGACGGCGCGGCGGTGAAAAAGATATTCGAGGCCAAGGGCCGCCCCCAGGATAACCCCTTGATCGTGCATATCGACCGGCTGGAAATGCTGGAAGGGCTGGTGGGCAGCGTGCCGGAGCGCGCAAAAAAGCTGGCGGAGGCCTTTTGGCCCGGCCCGCTCACCATGATTCTGCCCCGGGGGCCAAGGGTGGCAGCCGAGGTGTGCGCCGGGCTGGATACTGTGGCCGTGCGCATGCCGAGCCACCCGGTGGCACGGGCGGTGATCACGGCCTGCGGCCTGCCCCTGGCCGCGCCCTCGGCCAATTTATCCGGCAGCCCCAGCCCCACAACAGCCCATTATGTGATGGAGGATATGCGGGGCCGCCTGCCCCTGGTTTTGGACGGGGGTGAGTGCCAGGTGGGGGTGGAGTCCACCGTGGTGAGCCTGGCGGGGCCCCAGGCGGTGCTGCTGCGGCCGGGCTATATCACACAGGAGCAGCTGCAGGAGGTTTTGGGGGAAAAGGTGCTGCTATCCGGCGCGATTTTGGAAAAACTAAAAGAGGGCGAAACCGCGCGCTCCCCCGGCATGAAGTATAAGCATTATGCGCCCAGGGCAGAGGTGACCATTGTAAAAGGGGAGTTCCGGGCCTATTGCCGCTATGTGCAGCAGCACGCAGAGCCGGGGACCTTTTGCCTGTGTTTTGCGGGCGAAGGCGGGGCGCTGCCTGTGCCCAGTGTGGAATACGGCGCTGCCCAGAACGGCGCCGACCAGGCAAAGCACCTGTTCACAGCCCTGCGCCAGCTGGACGAAAGGGGCGCGAAGCGGGTGTTTGCCCGCTGCCCCGCCGCCACCGGCGTGGCGCTGGCGGTGTATAACAGGCTGCTGCGGGCCGCGGCGTTCCGGGTGGTGGAGGCATGAGGATCATCGGCCTGACCGGCCGCTCAGGCAGCGGAAAAAGCACGGTGGCGGCCTTTTACCGCAGCCAGGGCTACCCGGTGGCGGACGCGGACCAGGTGGCCCGGCAGGTGCTGGAGCCCGGCTCGGCCTGCCTGCCTGCCCTGGTGCGGCGCTTCGGGGCGGACATTCTGGATGAGCAGGGTAGGGTGCGCCGCCCGCTTTTGGCACACCGGGCGTATGCCGACCCCGGGCACACCCGGGCCCTGGTGGAGATCACCCACCCGGAGATCGTGCGGCGGCTGCTGGAAGCCGCCGCTGCGGCACAGAAGGAAGGGGCCGGGCTGTTCTTTGTGGACGGCGCGGTGATCGTGGGGGCGCCTTTTGAGCGCTGCTGCCACGCCATTGTTCTGGTGACCGCCCCGGAAGAGGACTGCTTGCGCCGCATCTGCGCGCGGGACGGCCTGGCTCCCGAAGAGGCCCGGGCCCGCCTGGCGGCCCAGCTGCCCGAGGAGCGGCTGCGGGCGGCCGCAAACGAGGAGATCCGAAACGACAGCGGAGAGGCCGCGCTGCTTTTACGCGCGGCGGCCGTGCTGGAACACTTGAAAGGCGGTGCATAGGTGGCAAAAAAGAGATGCAGATGGGTGGTTTGGCTGCTGCTGCTGGCCCTTCTGGCCGCGGCGGGGATCTGGGTGCTGCGGGTGGGCCTGCACAGGCTGGATCTGGCCCGTTACCCGCAGAAATACAGCGAAGCCGTGGACCGGTACGCCGCAGAGAACGGGCTGGACCCGCTTTTGGTTTACACCGTGATCCGCACCGAAAGCGGGTTTGACGCCGCGGCAAGATCCGGCGTGGGGGCGCGCGGCCTGATGCAGATCACGGAAGAAACCTTTTCCTGGATCAAATCAAAGCTGGCCCCCGCCGAGGACTTGACCTTTGACGATCTGTATGACCCCGCCGTGAACATCCGGTTCGGCGCTTATTATTTCGCGGCCTGCATGGCCCGGTATCAAAACGACGTTTCAACGGCCGCGGCCGCCTACCACAGCGGCTGGGGCACCGTGGATAAACTGCTGGCAAACGAGGCGTATTCGGCCGACGGCCGGGTGCTGCACACCTTCCCCTATGAGCAGATGGGGCTTTATGTGCGCAAGATCAACCGCAACTACCAAAAATATCAAACGCTGTATCAAACAACAGAAAACGAGGGATAAACCATGGAGAAAGAAAAAACACAGGGCCAGCAGCTGGCCCAGGAACTGCTGTATGAGCCGGAATTGGCCGCGGACAGCGCGGCCAGCTTGCCGGAGCAGATGAACGCGCTGGGCGGGCAGAGCCTGGGAGAGCGGGCTGCGGAGTTCTGCGAGGGCTACAAGGCCTTTTTGGATAAGGGCAAGACCGAGCGCGAGGTGACGGCCTATGCCGCGGAGCTGCTGCAAAAAGCCGGGTACCGGGCCTTTGTGCCGGGCATGGCGCTGGAACCGGGCGACAAGGTATACCGGATCAACCGGGAAAAGTGTGTGCTGGCGGCGACCATCGGCGCAAAACCCCTGGCCGAGGGCGCGCACCTGAACATTGCCCACATCGACTCGCCCCGGCTGGACCTGAAGCCGAACCCCCTGTACGAGAGCGCCGATCTGGCGCTGCTGAAGACCCATTATTACGGCGGCGTGCGCAAGTACCAGTGGCCCACCATCCCGCTGGCGCTGCACGGCGTCGCCTATAAAAAGGACGGCACGCGGGTGGAGATCTGCGTGGGCGAGGAGCCCGGCGACCCGGTGTTCTGCATCACCGACCTTCTGCCGCATCTCGGCGCCGAGCAGAACGACCGCAAGCTGGCCGAGGGCGTTAAGGCGGAAGAACTGAACATTGTGGTGGGCAGCCTGCCCTATGAGGAAAAGGAGCTTAAAAACCGGGTCAAGTTGCTCACCATGCAGCTGCTGCACCAGAAATACGGTATCACCGAGCGGGACTTCCAGCGGGCCGAGATCGAGGCCGTGCCGGCCCAGAACGCCCGGGACGTGGGCTTTGACCGGGGGCTGATCGGTGCCTACGGCCAGGACGACCGGATCGACGCATACCCCGCGCTGATGGCCGAGATCGAGGCAAAGGCCCCGGCGTTCACCACGGTGTGCGTGCTTACGGATAAAGAGGAGATCGGCTCGGACGGGGTGACCGGCCTTGCCAGCATGTATGTGTTCCACTTTTTGCAGCAGCTGTGCGCGGCCCAGGGGGCGGACGATATCGCCTGCTTCCAGCACTCGAAATGCCTTTCGGCAGATGTGACCGCCGCATACGACCCCACCTTTGCCAGCGTGTTCGACCCCCAGAACAGTACTTATGCGGGCAAGGGCGTGGCCATTGCAAAATATACCGGCGCGCGGGGCAAGGCAGCCGCCAGCGACGCCTCGGCGGAGCTGGTGAGCTATTTCACCCGCCTGTTCGACGCAGCGGGCGTTGTGTGGCAGATGGGCGAGATGGGCAAGGTGGACCAGGGCGGCGGCGGCACCGTTGCCAAATATGTGGCCAGCCACGACATCGACACGCTGGACGTGGGCGTGCCGGTGCTCAGCATGCACTCGCCCTTTGAGCTGGCCAGCAAGCTGGACATTTACATGGCCTACCGGGCCTTCAAGGCGTTTAACGAGGCCGAAACCTGAAAAACGCCGCCGGAAAAAGGCGGGAGGCATCCGGGCCGGGAACCCCATACGGGTTTCCGGCCCGGGCGCTGCCCGAACCGAGGGCGGCAGGCGCGCTGCCTTCTGCGCGGTGGTTTTTCAAAAGTGAAAAAGGGGATTGACAGGGAAAAGAAGGTTTGCTATAATAGCAAGGCAGCCGAGAAGAGCGGCATGCAGCCCGTGGGGGTGTAGCTCACTTGGGAGAGCGCTTGAATGGCATTCAAGAGGTAAGGGGTTCGATCCCCCTCATCTCCACCAAAAAACCTGCAGAACATTTGTTCTGCAGGTTTTTTTATATATAAACGGACGTTTGGGGAACGTGCCGGACCCTAAACCTAAAGGCCGAACCTTTTTGCGGGTTGTGCGCAGCTGCCCTGGAAATGAAGGAAAACGAAGGTTTTTTGTGATTGCTTTCTTCCTGTTAATCCGATAGAATTTACCTGGATGTGCTGGAATCCGGGCAAAAAAGCGCGGCAAAGCAAAACGGGATGAAAAGGGGCGGGGATCCGATGCGGGGAAGATCCTTTGGAAAAGTGGTCCTTTTGGGTGGCGGCAACACTGAATTGGAACTGCTGCAAAGGGCGTTCAACGGCTGCGGCCGAACGGCCTGCACGGTCTTCCACAATGCGCGGGCTGCGCTGCACTATCTGGAAACGGTTCGGGTGGATGTGATGGTGGTGGACTGCCTGTCGATTGATATGGAGATTTTTAATTTCCTGGAGCAGGCAAGAAAAACGCCCGGCAGCGGCGCCTGCCGTATCGTGGTGACCGGGCCAAGCGGCTATGCGGAAAATGTTCGCCTTGCACTCTTGTCAAACGGGGCCGATTATTATATGATAAAGCCGTATAAGGCAAACGCCCTGTTTGTGAGCATTGAATCCCTTGCGCCCGGTCATCGCCTGGCGTGGACGACCCCAAAAGACGCCGCCATTCTGCACCTGCTGCGGAGGCTCGGCGCGCCGGAAAAGGACGCGGGATATTGGTATCTGGCCAGCAGCCTGCAGTATTGGCTGCGGGAATGGGCCGGGCCGCCCCAGCTGAAGGCGATCTATCTGGAAGTTGGGCGATACTACGGGATTTCGCCCAAGGGGGTGGAGAGCGGGATACACCGCATGGCGCAGGTTTTGGCAAAACAGACGGGCGGCGCCCGCCCGCACAGCAATAAAACGCTGCTGACGGAACTGGCACGGGACGTTTGCCTGGAATTAGACCAGGAAAGCCGGGAAGACTATGCGACAAACTCTTGAAGAGCTGGAACGCCAGCTGGGCGAAGAACGCCGCCGCACCATGCTGTGCAGCGGCCTTTCCATTGAGATCGAACAGGTAGCCTGCGCTGTGATGCTGGCCAGCGAGGCGCTGGAAAAGCAGTTTCAGCGCGTGGCCAAAACGCCCGCCAAGGAAAAGCTCCAGCGCCCCTTCCGCGCGCTGGACAACAGCGCCCTGCGGCTTGCGCGCATTGCGGAGAATCTGAACGATCTGCTTGCCTGCCGGCAGGCGAAGCTGGCCGTGCGGCCGCAGCCGGTGGATCTGGCCTGGCAATATGGCCGCATTGCAGAGCAATGCCGCCAAAGCGGAAAACTGGAAGGCATTGAGCTGGAATGGGAGTGCCCGCTTTCCGACGGGCAATATGTGCAGGCGGACCCCGTGTGGGCGGATAAGGTGCTGCTGAACCTTTTGTCCAACGCGCTGCGCTGCGGCACAAGGGTATGCGTGGCGCTGAAAGCCGGGGAGGAAGAATATTTGCTTACGGTGCGCGACGAAGGCACAGGCATTGAGCCGGCGGTGCGGCAGCATCTGTTTGAGCCGTTCGTGACCAGCCAGGCCGGGCAAAGCAGCGGCGCGGGCCTGGGCTTATACCTGGTGCACGAGTATTGCGATGCCCTGGGGTGGTGCCTTGAGCTGGAGAGCGGGCCGGAAGGCACGCTGGTGAAGGTTCGCATTCCAAGGCCTGCGCCCGGCGAAGCGGCAGCCTTGAACAGCCCGCAGCGGGATTTGGCTTTTTGCAGCGCGCAGGACCGGCGGCTGGCCCAGGAACTGAGTGTGCTGCAATAATTTCTGTGCGCCCGGCCTTGGCCGGGCGCATTTTGCTGTATAAAAGCACCCGTGCCTCGCCCTTGCAGGGCAACCGGCCCGGATGTGCAAAAAATGGCCTTCGCTTCGCTGCGGCCATTTTATTGACGTGCAAAACCACACGTTAGACGTGTGGTTCAAAAGAGCTTAAGCGATGAA
>ERZ857882.1154-NODE-1154-length-31811-cov-3.973265_pt1 | contig 31811 bp, 44 predicted proteins | sample MGYA00519697_ERZ857882 | MGnify/ENA primary metagenome ERZ857882 (study PRJEB31778, sample SAMEA3449373) | human gut metagenome | biome: human gut; feature: human-associated habitat; material: faeces | place: United Kingdom | collected 2010/2012 ...
GTATATTTGTAGTTCGGGAAAGTATGAAACCAATGAATAATGAATGAAAAAATAGCGAAAATCAACGAAACGCTCGCACAATTTTTTAATGACCCAAGCAATCCTAAACAAATATTGGCTAAAGATCTGATGCCATTGTTGGTCAAAAACGGAATTTTCCCTTCCGACCATAGAAAAGGACTTCCTATTAGAAATCTACTTCGGAAACTTGACACACGCAATGCATTATCCCAAATTCCATATGTCGTTGCAGTGCGAAAAAAGTGCAATACCAATTGGTATTTTTCTGACATGGCCACACGTCAATCACACCCAATTATTTCTTCCGATTCTCCCAAAACATCTACGAAAAAATCCGTCTTGAGGAAGAGGCGTCAACGCCAATATTCTGATGAGTATTACATTATCGGATTGTGTAATGAGGTGTTGGGACAAGTTGCAGTGCAACAATATAAATTTGAGTTTTTAAATGGGGATTCTGGTCGTCCATTGCCAGTTGATGCATATTATAGTCAACTGAATTTGGTGGTCGAATATCATGAACGCCAACATGCTGAAGAAGTCCCTTTTTTTGATCGGAGAGAAACGGTCAGTGGAGTTGCTCGAGGAGAGCAACGGAGCGTATACGATCAACGACGTCGGGATATTTTATTGCAACATCAGATTCATTTGGTCGAGATGTATTATAGTGATTTTGGAACTTCTAAACGTCTCAAAAGAGATCGTGAGCACGATTTAGAGATAATCAAAAAGAAGTTAGCTCGTTTTATATGATTGTCTCCTTGCATCATTTGCTCAGGATGTTGAACCACACAATTTTGTTAAATGATGGATAAAATTATATAAAAATGAGTACACTGGAACGTGCTATTGAGATTGCCATCGAAGCACATCGTGGACAACGCGACAAAGCAGGAAATGACTATATCAATCATCCTCTGCGAGTGATGGCCGCAGGAAAGACAACAAATGAACGGATTGTAGGCGTTTTGCATGATGTGGTCGAAGACAGTGATTGGAGTTTTGAACGGCTGATGGACGAAGGCTTTTCAAAGGAGGTAATGGATGCATTGCGCTGTTTGACTCATGACCCGCGGGTATCCTATGATCAGTATATAAGTCATTTGAAAGACAATAAATTGGCTGTAATTGTCAAGCTCAATGATTTGTCTGACAATATGGATATCCGTCGCTTGCCGTATCTATCGGATAAAGATGTTAAACGATTAAAAAAATATCTTCGAGCATACAAACAACTGATCGGAGAACCGACCTATTCAGTGTATGCGTGTCGTCAGGAGTATCCTAATGCATATATGCCTTGGACTAAGGAAGATGACTTGATTTTAACGCGTATGTGGAATGAAGGCGCAACAAACAAAGAATTGTCTAGCCATTTTCAACGTAAGCCAGGTGCTATTCGGTCACGCGTCGAGAAACTGGGTCTCGAAAAACTGTATGGAGAAAGAGTGAAGTCTTCTATGGTATGCAAAGAAGAGGTTAAGTCGGAATAATCAAGCTATGATAATCATTTTGCCCATCCCAATATTATGGCTACATCGGGCGGGTATATATTCAAGAATACCTAAGAGTCATAAGGATTCACATTAGGGGCTGCTGGATGCTCGAAGATGTATGAATATCGAAACTAATGGATGGCCTATATCGTATTTCGAGTAGTTATTACTAAGTGTGACTATATCTGGGAGCTTGGAAAATGAAAATATTGGAAGGATGGATCTATGGAGTCGTTAGAGTTGTTCCTTCCCTATTTCCGAATGCATCGTCAGCATTACAATATCTGAGGTAAAAATCTTTTATATCAATAACAATATTGTAATGATAAACAGGTAACGAATGTTATTTTGCATGTTGTTTTAAAGTTGAATATGATTATGGAGACAAAAAGATTAATACTTAGGCCCTGGTCTCTTGATGATGCATCGTCTCTATACAAATATGCCCAAGATCCTGCTGTAGGTCCTATTGCAGGGTGGCCGCCGCATACTTCTGTCGAAAATAGTCGCGAGGTCATTCGTACCATATTCTCTGCGCCTGAAACCTATGCAGTGGTATTAAAACAAACTAGCGAACCTGTTGGATGTATCAACATTTTACTCCACGAACATTTGCATAGCACTCAAATGGGAAACAATGATGCAGAAATCGGATATTGGTTAGGTGTACCATATTGGGGTCAAGGATTAATCCCTGAAGCCATGACCCGTATCTTGGTACGCTGTTTTGAAGAATTGAATGTACAAAATGTATGGGGTGGTTATTTTGACGGAAATAGAAACTCGCGTCGCGTATTGGAGAAATGTGGTTTTGCGTTCCATCATACAGAACACAATGTTGTCACCCCAATGGGTGGCTTGAGAACGGTACATTACATGAAATTGAGCGTTGACGTATGGCTAAAGTTCCGAAAAAAATAAATAAATTTGACAACTGAGATAATCTTGTCACTGTTTATTATCTTGCTCGTTTGGGCGTAAACGTTGGTTTGAATCGACAGACTATATTGTATCGCGTGATGAAGATTCAGACTCTATCTCCACAATTTGAAAGGTGAGATGTGAGAGGCAGTCATCTTATTGACGCGCATAACAGTGGAACAAAATGTAATATTTATATCTGCCAGGTTGCAGTATTAAACAAACGTGTATGAAAACGATTTTTTTATTTTTGATTTCGGGCTTCGAGGAGGTAGAAGCTTTAGCGACAGTGGATGTATTACGTCGGGCCGGATTGAACGTTAAAACCGTTTCATTGACTGGTGATGCAGCGGTTGTCGGCAGTCATGGAATACCCGTTGTTGCGGATATGTTATTTAATCAGGTCAGTCTTGACAATGCAGAATTATTAGTGCTTCCTGGCGGAACGACTGCATTTAACGAACATGAAGGCGTCAAAAAGCTGATCAAAGACTTTTATGATGCCGGTGAAAAGGTGGCGGCTATCTGTGCTTCGCCTATGGTATTCGGAGGTTTAGGGATTCTGCAAGGCCGTAAAGCGACTTGCTATCCAGGATTTGAGAAGTATTTGACTGGCGCCTTGGTACAGGAAGGAGAACCGGTTGTGGTTGATGGCAATGTTATTACGGGACGCGGACCGGGGTTGACCTTGTTGTTTGCGCTTAAATTAGTTGAATTACTCGCTGGCAAAGAACAAAGTGACGCAGTTGCCAACCAAATGTTGATTAAATAATTTTTATTGGGATAACCATTGGTGGGTGCCAAACGTTACCACAATAGAGATGATAATAATCGACTTCTTGGCACAGTCCGTAACCAACAGAATGGCATAATAAAACCCCGACAAGTAAATATTGTCGGGGTTTTTATTAAACAAGCTATATGGATTAGCTTATGCCAAATTGATCGTTCAATGTTAAACGGTAACCATATTGGTGCCTTCACCACAAAATGATTCAAAATCCTTGATGAAAACATCGACAGCATGATAAACAGCGTCAATGGCTACCAAACCTTCGATCACATCCGGTGAAATGGTGGCTGCACCGACACCATGTTTGGCCAGCTCAAGTGCTTGTTGCGAGTTCTTGAAGCTTGCAGCCAACACCTCTGTTTTTAATCCATTGTTGCGGAAGATATCATGAATCTCTTTGGCTTCACGAATACCATCTACACCAAGATTATCAATGCGGTTTACATAAGGTGCTGCATAATCTGCTCCAGCTTTTCCAGCTAAGAATGCCTGCATGTGCGTATATATGGCGGTTGCGGTTACCGGAAAGTCATGTTTCTTCAAAATCTTGATAGCTTTCAATCCCTCACGGGTAACCGGAACTTTGATAAAGGTCTTTTCACCCAAACGTTTCCGGATCATGTGAGCCTCTTCATACATGGTTTCGGCATCACGACCGACTACCTGAACATGCAACTCTGCATCTGGTCCGATAAAATCACGGATTGCCATCAATACCTCATAAGGATTTTTGCCCTCTTTGGACAAAATCGTCGGATTAGTGGTTACGCCATCGATCGGAAAATATTCATACAACTCTTTGATCGCATCCAGATTGGCGTCATCAATAATCAGTTTCATAATTAAAACCTCTTTAAAACCTCCAAAATTTCATCATTCTAATTCGGGCGCAAAGCTACTAAATAAATCCCTATCTTCGTCGCAGAATTTTGCAAAACATCTATGTCTCGCAATAGAATCGCATACGAAAAACAGGTAATTGTGAAAATGATCCGTCTGTATTGTCGTTACAAAGAGGGTAACAAAACATTATGTCCCTCTTGTCTCGCCTTACAGGAGTACGCATTGGCCCGACTGGACAGATGTCCATTTGGAGATAATAAAGGGGCGTGTCGTGACTGTCGCATTCATTGCTATAAACCAGAAATGCAAAAGCGGATACGACAAGTCATGCGTTATGCTGGACCTCGCATGATCTTACGTTATCCGCTTGATGCAATAAGACACCTGATCGGAAAACAGCTCTAAAGTTGAGCTTCCGTATGCTTGGCTTGTGCTGAATACAAATGAACATCCATTTGAGGGAATGGAATATTGATTCCCCTTTCGGTAAACACTTTATACACCTTTTCATTCATACCGAAATAGACATTCCAGTAATCAGGAGTTGCAACCCAAGCCCTGACCACAATGTTGACTGAGCTATCCCCCAAACTGTGTAGTGCGATAAAATAGGCCGGATCTTTCTGAATCCGATCATCTGCCTCAAGGAGTTCGATTAAGGTTGCTTTGGCGTAATCGTAACTATCCCCATATCCAATACCAAACGTCCAATCTACACGACGACGTTCCTCATGAGAATAGTTGTTGATGATGCCTGTGGAAAGGCTGCCGTTAGGTACCAAAATGGTCTTATTGTCAGGTGTGTTGAGTACAGTATTGAACAGTTGGATCTCCTTGACCGTACCCGCTTGACCTTGGGCTTCGATGTAATCTCCTACTCGATAGGGTTTAAACAATAGTACCATTACGCCGCCTGCGAAGTTTTGGAGTGTGCCGCTTAATGCCATACCAATCGCCAAACCGGCAGATGCAAACAGCGCAACAAACGACGTCGTATCAATTCCCAAGACTCCGATAATCACCGTAATTAGGAATAGGATGAGTGCTATTTTGACCAAATTCTGAATGAAGGCTCGTAAAGAGAGGTCAACATTGCGACGCTCCATGATACGGCCGATCACCCGGCGAACATAACGAATTAACCAACGGCCGATAAAATAGATCGCAACTGCTATGCATATTTTGATTGCAATAGAGATTAATCCGCTGGTAATATGTTCAACGACTTGGTGCATTGACATATTGGATAGCTCTGCCAGTTTTTCGGTGAATTTGATTTTGTGAATGGTAGTGTCTGCAACAGCCTCAACAGTCTGTTCTGCAGATGTAAGCAATGTGGTTAAAAGCATAATAAAGATTAATTATACCGTATAGTATTCAAAAATCACTCAGAGTAAGTAAATCAGGCATATCCGCAATATGTTTACTGGAAAGATATGCCGTTACAGTTTCAATGACTTTGCTTGTCTTACATAATGGGTACATCTGTCCATGTTCCCTGCTCTAATTGGCGTACTGTTTTAAATCCAGCCTCTTTTAACCATTTCAGGGCTTCGAGACGTCCACTATTAATCAGCTCCGGTAAATGTGCATCTGAGTTTACAACGACGGGAATTCCCAATTTGTGAATCAAAGCGAAATGTTCACGATTAGGATACAAAAAACCATTACGATGTAAGGTTTTTGTATTGACCTCGATCATAATACCCTTCTCCGCTATAAACGTAAAATAATCGTAAATCTTATTTTGATACCATTTCTGCGTCAGGATACCGGGCTCACACCATTGGGCATTATAAGAGATTTTATCGGCATGACCGACAAAGTCAAAACCGCCCAACTCGATCATGCGCATTAATTTATCGAAATAGGTCAATACAACCTGTTTGAGATCACCTCCGAGGTGTTGTTCAACATTCTCTTTAAAAACCTCAGGGCGGGTATCGATATCAATAATCTCTCCACGGGTCGAATGCAGCAGGTGTACCGATCCGATTCGGTAATCAAGAGGTAAGTTTTGGAAATAGTCGTTTGCCGGATTATTTTGCTCATCCATGTAATCGATCTCCAATCCGACATACAGATCTATACGATCGCTATATAACTTTTTTATGCGGTGAAATTCCTGCAAATAAAGCTCTGTTGCTGTAGAATCGTCGATTGTCCAGCGTGTCAAAAAAGGTAGTGGAGCATGCGACGAAACTCCATAACTCGAAAAACCTTGACGTATGGCTTCGATAATAAATTCCTCCATTGGGGCCTTTCCGTCACAATAAGAGGTGTGGCTATGATAATTAGTTAGGTTGTTCATATACTACAAAGATAAAACTTTTCGCACGCGGGGCAAATGTTAAACATACAAATCCCCTGCTCTACTTCATAGCTCACTGAATCTCATTTTCAGTCCGTGGACAAAAATCAGACTGTTGGAAAGCTGTGTTATCTCCCTTGAAGTAATCAGTTGACACTAAATTGTAAAAGATCTATCGTTGTATGTATTGAACCATGTGGTAAATCATACTTTATTCGACGATAGTTCCACATAGCAATACGTACAGTCTTTAACTGTTCCGTCATCCAGTTTTATCGGATATGTATATCGACGAGGCTCCCCGACCGAAAATTCAACCGAAGTGCGGAACATACCGCCTGCAAAGCAGAACGTATGAAATTCACCATTTTCTCCACACGGATCCACATTGGATGGAAGTTCAGCAAGAAAAGCGCGATCAAAAATTCTGCCCACAAATTTTTCGTCCAATAAATTGGCATCCGTTGTAATCACCATGGTTTGTAGTCCGGACATCAAAAATTCTTCGGCAACCGTTTTTGTATCCTTTCCCCATAATGGTTCAACAAGCGTAATACCCAGTGGTGCGAGCTGTTTTTCTCGGTATGATCGCACCTCTTCAAGGCAAATATCCCCAAAAATGAAATGGGAGATCCCTTGATTTTGGAAATGAGAAACGACATGGTTCATAGCCGTTTCATACTCCTGCATCGAACATGTCGAAGGCAGCTCGATGACTTGTAAAGGAAGGCCAATGCTATCTGCCTGGCGATGTAAAAGCTCGATTGGGATGCCATGCATCGATGAACGGCGAGTGTCTCGGTTAATGGTAGTCAAAAGAGATGTGACTTGATATTTGTCTTCTTGTAAGATGCGATATAACGCTAATGCAGAGTCTTTTCCCCCACTCCAATTAAATACAGCAGGAATTTTTGTATGCATACGATAAGGTCTTTTTCAACACAAACATAACAATTATTCAAGGATTGATTCACCCCGAAATCCGAAATGGCAGAACAGATATGTGTAGAAGTTTAGTGATAAAAGGGAATTTAAATAGGATGCCAATTCCAACAGCCATAACACGTGTTGTTTCGATATGCCTTGACGAGTTGCTTTTTTGTCCTTCATCTGTACACGCTGTTATCGACAGTAGCAGTATTTTTTGATTAACAATTTTGCTTGCATCGAAAGGAGTTTTGTTCAGCGGCCAAAGTAAAATGAATGAGATGCTACAACCTGGTAATTTACCTCATGTCGGAAACTGAATACAGAACCTTAGTTATTAAAAGCTGAAACGATTGGTTGTATTATTTTTCTTTCCCATTTTCAATGGTCACGAGCGTTTTTATTGCTCATGATATATGGGAAAGAATGAGTGTTTGTCTTGCAAACAACCGACTTGTAACCATTGAATGCACCCTCTCTTTTGTAGATGGTTGCAACGAACAGTGTACTTCGTTGCAATACAAAACAGACATAAATACATTATCCATCAATAAAATGACACAACCATCCAACAAATTCTGTTGTATGGATAAAGACAAAAAGAGCACCTAAATACATTTAAGTGCTCTTTCATCATTGTCATAAAGTTGGAGCGGAAAACGGGATTCGAACCCGCGACCCTCAGCTTGGGAAGCTGATGCTCTACCAACTGAGCTATTTCCGCAAATGCAGAGGCAAATATACGGTTTTTTCCCTTTATTTCGTCACTTAAAAGGGCAAAAAAATGACGATAGCGAAAGATGAATTAATCAATGTTGAACTGGATCTGCTCGGCTGCAAACAGTTTATTAAAATCACCCCTACAACAGAGGCAACGGTAGTCTATGCAGTAGTCCTGGGGGACCCGGCCCAGGCGCCAGTTTAAGGAGGTACTATGATTAGACGGTATGACGCCCCGAAGCAGGAGCCGGCTCCGGAGAAAAAGAAAACGAAACCCGTAGGTGAGGTAAAAAAGCCTGCGGAGACAAAGATGCAGGAAGGCCCGGGAGAAAATAAATAACAGAGAGGAGGGGGTGGCATGGAAAAGCAACTCAGGGAGAATGCATTAACAACAAAAGAGGATATGTTGGAATTCATGGGAATGGATCCCCAAAATACTCCGGAACGTGTGAGTAACAATGTAATCCGTCTGATAAATGCGGCCTCCTCCTACATAGAGATAATAACAGGCAGGAGTTTCCGTAAGCAAACCTATACAGAACAGTATTTTGCAAGTGGGTACCAGGAACTGTGCCTGAACCAGTATCCAATTACACAAATAATAGAAATAAGACGGGACGATGGAAGTAGGATAACCGACTATGACATTACCCATACATCAAAATATGGTGTGGTATTCCGGGACCAGGGATGGGCGGTAAAGGGATACCGACAGGGTCTGGCCGATGATATCCGCCTGGGCAGCAGGTACCTGACAGTAACCTATACGGCAGGATATGTGCTTCCCAAAGACGCAACAAAAGAAGAGCCAGAAACCTTGCCATATGACCTGCAGATGATTGTTTGGCAGATAGTACAGCAGCAATGGGGCCTTTCCAAATATGGGGCAAATGGTCTCTCTGCATTTTCTATTTCAGACATTTCCTGGACGTTCGATAAGGAACTGGGAAGCCAGGTACAGGACATTATTAACAGCTATAAGAGGATAGGATGCTGATGGAGATAAACGATAGCCTGACACCGGAACTGGAGCGAATAAATACGGAGCTGAAGAAACTGAGAGGAATCACGATCCATGTGGGGATTCAAAATGGGAAAGCAAAGGGGGCAGCAGGAGAAGACAAAGATACACCGGCAGATATTTTAACCATAGCCGGCGTGCATGAGTTTGGGGCAACAATTAAGGCTAAAAATGTGAGTAACCTGGCAATTCCCATATCAGACAAGGCAATAGGGAAAAGTCCAAAAGACTTTGATGGGCTTTTTTTCCTTCGTTCTGGAGCAGGGTATTTATTTGGATGTATAAGTCCAAAAAGAAAAGGGGTACCCAAACAAGCCGGAAGGCCAAAACAGACAAAGCCGGGAACCCATAAGCCGGGGCCGGGAAAGGCACCAGATAACAAGGAAGAAGATATAGAATATCTATTTATCCTTTTCCCATCGGTTGATATTCCGGAACGAAGCTTTATCAGGGCTGGTTATGATACAAATAAAGAGAATCTGGAGGAAGCATGTAAAAAAGCTCTTACTGGAATCATTTATGAAGGTTGGGATGCGTTAACTGCAGCAAACCATATAGGAATGGCCGCGGTCGGCTATATTCAGATGTATCTTAACACGCCCAGTAATTTTGATAAAAAAGGGAGCATTACCAAGTCAACGTCAAGGTGGCCCAACAGTCCTTTGATCGAGACTGGACGGCTCCGGAATTCCATAACCTATGTAATTGAAGGAGCATAACCATGATAGAAGCGTTTACCTATGCCCGCCCGGAAATCCCGGAAGGGTTTATGCATGAAATGTTTGTGATACATAAAGAGAATGGATTTTATGATTCAGAGAATGGCGGCCAATGGGTGCCGGGTACCGAGGAACGCATTCCGTTTTCAGGGGTTATCCTGCCGGTATCCAGCAAGGATCTGGTGAGGGAATCTATCGGTACCTACAGTGTGTATAACCAGAAGGTATACACCAATGGATTCGTCCTGCCCGTAGGGGGAGAAATTTATGATCCCATGGATGACATCGTTTATACGATAAGACAGGAATTGGGATATAATTCCATACACCCTATGAGGCGGTATCTGATTGAAACGAAGGGGAAGGCAGAAGAATGACACCAAAAGAAGTACGAAACAGGATCATAAGCCGTTTGGAAACGTATGTCGGCCTTCGGGTATACCGGTCGGGGCAGGTGGCGCCGGAAGCAGAGCTGCCATACCTGATATACAGCATCATATCCCCTTATATCGCGGAACCAACCACAGGGTACTACGATGTGGAACGGGAGGAAAACGAGGCATACCTGCATCGAAGGGAAAGGGCAGGCATGTCTTTTTCTTTTACCGCCTGCAGCCAGTCAAGGGATAACGAAGGAACCCATATCCAAGGTGAGGATGAGGCTATGGAGATAGCCGATAAGGCGCAGGGATGGTTTCTGCTGTCCGGCAGGAAGGAGCTGTCCCAGGCAGGGATTGTAGTAGAGGATGTAAACAATGTACAGCAGCGGAACACTTTGATGGTGGATAAGGAGGCAAACCGATATGGATTTGACGTACTTATCCGGTATATCAGGGATGACAAAACAGAAACAGGAGCCCTGGAAAAAGTAATAGTGAAAGGAAAAGAGAAAAATGAATGATGTGGTAGTAGTTGTAAAAAGGGATACAGCGCCGCTCCCGTCTGATACCCTGGATATCCTGCTTATCCTGACAGACGCCGAAAAAGAGGCGGAGATCTTTACAAGCCTGGGAGCTGCGGAAACAGCTTTAGGAAAAGAATCCATCGGCTACAAAAAAGTGAAAGCCCTGTTTTCCCAAGGGAATGCAAGGCCGGCGCCGGAGAAACTGATCCAGAAGATAAAGGTGGTGGGATTTGCGGATATCACTACTCCGGAAGGTCTGGTGGAGGCAATAGGGGAATACCAAAAAAAGGATAATGACTGGTACTTCTTTATGACGGACAAGACGGAGGACGAATATATTGAGGCACTTGCCGCCTTTGCTGAGGGGACGGAGCCGACGGAAATGGAACTGAATTCCGGGGTAGAAGACCACCGAAAGTTTTATTTCGGGCAGACAAGCAATAAGGCCTTAAGCATGTCCCATGCAAGGGCTGCCGTGGTTTACACCGGGGACCTGGAAGAGCATGCGGATGCTGCCTGGATAGGCGCCGTAGGGCCGTGGTATCCCCAGTATGTCACCTGGAAATTTAAGATGCCGGCCGGGCTGGGATATCCTGTTTTACTGGCAGATGAAAGGAAAACGTTAGAGGACCACTGCATCAATTTTGTGACAGATGAATATAAGCGGAACTATATCAAGAACGGGACCTGTACAGATGGGGAGTTTATTGATTCTGTCATGGGAGGGGACTGGCTGGCCAAAGAAATCCGCGGGGGTATTTATGATGTGTTTATGTCCTGCCCTATTGTCCCGTATGAGGACAGCGGCTTTACCCAGATAGGGGCAGCAGTGATTCAGGCCATGAATGAAGCAGTGAAACATGGAATCATTGCCGTAGACCAGGAGAGCAGGGCAGGGATATATACGGTATCGATCCCTAAGTGGGAGGATGCTACAGAAGAGCAGCGAAGGAAAAGAATCATGCCGGATATCCCGTGGGAGGCACAGCTTACTGGCGCCGTGCACAGTGTAAAGGTAAAAGGCATTTTATCCGTAGAACTGTAAAGGAGGAAATTTATGAGCAGTGTAACCAATTATGACCCGATGAAAACATCCGTTGTGGTGGACGGGTTAATTATAACCGGATTTTCGGATGCTTCGATGGTAGTGATAACCCGGAATGAGGATATTGTAACAACTACCGTAGGAACGCAGGGGGATGTGGTATATTCCGAAAACGCAAACCGGTCCGGGGTGATTACCCTTTCCCTGATGGTGACTTCTTCTTCCCTGGACTATTTGAGAAACCTTGCCAAAGCCCGGAAGGAGTTCATGATCGTGATATCTGATGCGAACAAAACCCCAACAGAGGTAATAAGTGCAGGCAGATGCCGTATTACGAAGATTCCGGATACCAAGAAGGAAAAAACAGCAGGGAGTGTTGATGTAACCATTTTTGCCCCTGTGATTGAGGACTAATCAAAGATGGAAAAGAAACTATGGCCGGACAGGCCTAAGGGATTAAGCGAAAGGAGCTATAGGAAATATATGGCAAAGCAGAAAAAAATAACAATTGAAGAGACAGATTATACCTTACAGAGTGTATCCCCTAAGTGGTATTACGACCTCAACGACAGATGCGGCATGACCGGAGGGAAAAAGAATACGGCAGGCTACATCGATGAACTGTTAAAAAATGTGGTAGTGGAGCCGGCAGAGGTAAGAACACAGGGACTGAACTACTTTAATGAGATAGACGATGGTATTTTCATTTCTGAAATGTTGGTGAAGCAGGTGGAGTCCTTTCTTAGAGGAGGAAGGTAACACGGAAAAGGCACGCAGACGTGCCAATATCAATATAAACTTTTGGAGTTTGGTCTATGAAGGAACCGGCCTGAACTATGATGAGCTGATGCAGATGGATCTGGGAGAGTATACGGAAGCCATGGAAGCAAAAATATTGTATAACGAAAGGATCGAGCAAAAAAGGAGGGAGGAAACATAATTGGCTGATCAAAGAAGCGTTACCTTTGGAATGCAGTTCACCGCTCTGGATGAGGCCATTCAGCAATTAACAAACATTCAGGAGTCCATTGATGACGTAAAGACAGATATGATAACCCTGGAGCAGGAAAGCGATGAAGCTGGGACCCGGGTCAAAGCGGGGATGCAAGAGGCGGCGGATGGTTTCCGGAGCGCAGGGACGGAAGCGGTAAGGGCAGGGACCGACATTGCCAATAGTTTTGAGGATGCCGGCCCTGCCTTCCGTGAAGTGGGGGCGGAAGCCTCCAGCATGGGAAATGCCATAGCCCGCAGCGCAGGTACGGCGTTAAAGGAATATCAATCTTTCCCCAAAACCATAAAAGCCGGGGTGCAGGGAGCCTTTGGCTACATAGAGAAGCAGACGACATCTTTCCAGAAAAAGATGACAGGCGGAGCAAAAAGAATATCACAGGCTTTTAAGGATCCAATAGGTACCATTAAGAATCATTTATCAGATGCCCTGGAGAACGCCGGGAGTCGGATAAAGGAAGTAGAAAAGGACGCAGAAGGCGCTGAAAAAGATCTGGAAGATATGGGTGATGCTGGTGAGAGCGCGGGAACCAGCATTAAAGACGCCCTGGGCGGTGTCGTGGGGAAGTTTGCTGCGCTTAGCGCCGGCATTGAATTGGTGAAAGCCGGTATAGGGGTGGCGAAAGAGTTTGCTTCCTCGGTATTGGGGATAGCACAAAATACGGAGATTGTAGGTGCAAAATTTGAGGCAGTATTTGCAGAGGATAAAGGGATCTCTGTCTGGGCGAATAATTTTGCTTCCGGGATTAACCGGAGTAAGGATGAGGTAAAGGATTTCCTGACGCAGAATAAGGTAATGTATCAGGAAATGGGTATCACGGGAGAAGCCGCAAATGACCTCTCCAAAATGACAACAGCCATTGCTTATGATTTTGGGACTGCCTTTAAGATGGACGATGCAGAGGCATTGTCCACAGTACAGGATTATTTATCCGGGAATACCGCTGCACTGTCTCAATACGGGGTGCAGATAAATGATACAGTGTTGCAGCAGACTGCGCTGAGTATGGGACTCAATAAAAATATTGAGGATCTGTCAGACGCGGAAGCTGCACAAGTAAGAATGAATGCGTTACTGGAAAACAGTACCTCTATTCAGGAGCAGGCAGCAGGCGCCCAGACAGGATATGCAAATGGGATAAAATCAATTAAAGCAAAAGCGACAGATATGCTATCCACTATCGGAGCAAAATTCACGCCGGCATTTGACAAAATTATAGGCACAGTATTGGATGCCTGGCCGAAAGTGGAACCGGTTATAACAGGCCTGTTCGATAAATTGGCGCAGGGAATGGAAACAGCAGGCCCCGGGCTAATTAATTTTGCGGTGACAGCACTGCCGCCTCTGATATCCACATTGCAAGAAGTGTTTGCGGCTGCGGAGCCTATAGGCTCTGTACTTATTGGATTAGCTACTACAGCATTGCCGCCTCTGGTGAGTGCATTGGCGCCGGTTGTTTCCGTTATCGGGAAATTAGCTCAGACAATTTTACCGCCATTCGCTCGTATTATTTCGATGATTGCGACTTCTGCAATCCCACCATTGGTCGAAATTTCCAGTATATTGATCAGCTCAGTAATTGAGCCTGTGGTACCTATATTGGAAAATGTGGTATCGGCGCTGATGCCTGGTCTGCAGAGCATGCTTCAGGCAGTCTCCCCTCTGTTATCGGCCTTATCACCGGTATTGGAGGTCATAGGGACGGTATTGGGTAATATTGTAGGGTTCCTGGCTAAAATCGTGGGCTTTGCCGCAGAGGGTGTAGGAACGCTCCTCGGGAAGGTCGCTGGCCTGTTCGGAGGGGGAGGAGGCGGAAAAGGCGGGGAAGACGGACTTCCTCATAATGCTTCCGGAACACCAGACTTTCCGGGAGGGTGGACCCATATCAATGAAAGGGGCGGAGAGGTTGCTTTCCTCCCTGGCGGAAGCACTATTATACCGGCAGATAAAAGCCGGCAGCTGATTGGGAATGTATCCGAAGGGAACACGGTCTCCGGGGAACTCAATATCCATATCACAATAGATGCATCCGGGGATCTGCCGGATGAACAGCTGAAGAAGGTGGAAATAATCTTACGGAGAATCATGCAGGAAGAAGGGCCTAAAATTTTTAAAAAGGAAATGGACAAGGAAACAAAACGGAAGGCTATCCAGGAGGGGTATGCATAGGAGGTGCTTGTATTGGGATATCGGCTGACAGGAGAAAAATGCGGGAGTATCCGGTTTGAACCGGATACAGGGACAATCAACAAAGAAGGCATTACGATGTCCAGTAAAATGACAGAGAATGCCATAGAGGATGGAAGCTCCCTGAATGACCATGTAATAAAAAGTGCAGAGCAGTTCCCGATTGGAGGAATCCTTATAGGAGGGAATGACGCCGCAGACCGGTTGACGCGGATGTGGAAGGAAAGGGATTTGCTTTCTTATTCCGGACGCGTGCGGGGGAGCAACCTGGTTATTACCAGCTTAAGTATTACACCGGACCATAAAAACATGGGTGGCTGCAGTTTTACGGCCACCCTGCAGAAAGCCAACATAACATCCAGCGCCTATGTGGCCATGGGAGAAACCCTCATGAGCCAGGAGGACGCCGGGGACGAAAAAAAGAAAAGCCCGCAGACGGCGGCTACAAAAAACACCGGCCTTACGACGACCGTACAAGAATCCATTACGGGGAACGCTTATACCAGCTATGTGAATTCCTATGACGGGAAAAGCAGCAGCGGGCCGTCCACAAGGAAAACTGCCGGGTATGACGGGGTGAGATAAATGAATCTGAATATCATAGATGCGGTGCAGGTTGTAAATTACATTCCGGTAACGGCGGAGAAAGTTCCCTATAGCTTCAGCATAAAGCTGGATGACCGGACTTTTACCTTTACGCTCCGTTACAATGAGCAGGGAGGGTTCTACACAGCAGACCTGGCCATTACGGCGACAGGAGAAATCTTATGCTATGGAGACCCTATACGCTACGGGCGCCCGATGTTCGGGAGTGTAGAAGATGACCGATACCCCATACCGGTTATTATCCCTTACTGCCTGGAGGGAAAGGAATCCAGGATAACGGAAAGCAATTTTGGGAAGACAGTAAAGCTTTATCTGCACGAAAGGCGGGAGAAACAATGAGGTTTTTTATCCGCAGCGCCACCATACAGATAGGCGCTAACCAATACAGCATGGATAATGGGTTTTTCTTTGAGTTTGAAATCCCCTTTAAGGATTCCGAGGAGCTGCAGACCGTGGTATTTAAGGTTTATAACCTGTCGGAAGCCACACGAAGTAATATCCAGAAAGGGACGCCCATTATTCTGAATGCAGGGTATGAAGGAGACGTGGGGACCATCTTTGTCGGTGCGGTCAGTGCCGCAAGCAGCGAAAAAAATGGCATGGACTGGGTTACGGAGATATCCGCGACTACAGCCCTTCAGGAATGGATTGGGAAAAATATAAATAAAACATATCTACCGGGTACTACGGCAAAAAATATTATTTTGGACCTGTTGACCATTTTTGGCCTGGAGGTAGGGCAGTTTGAGCTGGTGGAAAGCATGGTATATCCTCGGGGACGTGTCTGCCAGGGAAAGCTAAAGGACATATTGAAGCAGATCGTAGTCACAGAATGCAAAAGCCGCCTTCTCATCCGGAACAACCAGATACATATTAACAATCCGGAGGAAGGAATTAACATGGGTTACCTCTTAACCCCGGAAACGGGCCTCCTGGCTTCCGGGGGTGACAGCGACAGAATGGTAATAGCCATGGATGAACAGGATCCCAAAGCAAAAAAAGAGGAAAAAGGGAAGACCATAAAACGAAAGTGTCTGCTTAACCACAGAATAGGACCCGGGGATATCGTACAGATACAGTCCCAGAGTTTAAACGGAACGTATATGGTAGTAAGCGGCACACATAAAGGTTCCCCCACAGGGGACTGGTATACAGAAATGGAGCTGAAGATAACGTGAATCGTTCTGACGGATATGCTTATGAAGAAGCTAAGAAAAATGCATTTTTCCAACAGTTGCACGTAGCGGCTTTGGTACAGGTCATAGCATCCTATCCAAAGGAAAGGGCAGTCGATGTAAAACCTCTGGTAAAAAGCTTACGTGAAGGCAGCTATATTTCTCAGCCGCCTATCCTGCGTGTACCGGTTATGCAGTTTGGCAGCGCTGCATTTCCTGTCCGCCCTGTCTATGAGGCAGGGGACTGTGGTCTGGTGGTGTATTTAGACCAGGACAGTGACAACGTGCTGCTGTCGGGGGTGGAAACGGAGCCCCAGACAGAGAATTACCATTCAGCCGCCTATCCTGTGTTTTGCGGGCTGGTCCAAGCGGATGCCGGGGCAGAAACCTACTTAGAAGTTAGTAGGGAGGGTGTGACTGTCCATGGAAAGGTGAATATCAAAGGGGAGTTGATTGTAAACGGGGCTTCCATCGGAGGAGGGGAAACATAACGATAGCACAAAATGTAACGCTGAAAATAGATGAAACAGGGGACCTGGTAATTGGTGAGGATGGGATCCTTGAAACTTTGTCAGGGGCGGAGACCACCGCCCAGAATATCAGGATGACCTTGAAAGCGGAGAAGGGAGATTTTCCTCTCGTTCCCGGTCATGGGACTAATTATGAGACAATACTTAAGGAAGATACGGACTTGCAGAGCATTGAAGAGGAATACAGGGAAAGCATCTATCAGGAGACAGGAATTTCCATGGTAGAAGAAATCAAGGCTAAAAAAGAGAACAGGGAACTTAGGGTAACGTTCCGGGCCGTTACGAAGGAAGGAGAAACCATTGAATCGGAGGTAGTCAGATGAATACAGCAGAGCACTGGGGACTGACAGAAAAAGGATTTTACCGCCCTACCTATGTAGAAATCCTGAATGCCCTGGAATATAAGGCACGGGAATTATTTCCCGATAAAGTAAATCTTACCATACGTTCTCCGATAGGAATCTTTCTCAGGATTTATGCCTGGATGCTTAACATTCTTTTCTCGGTCATAGAGGATGTATACAACAGCCGTTTTATAGACACAGCAGCAGGGAATTCTTTGTATAATCTGGGAAAAAGTATCGGCCTGCATGTACTATCTGCAGGAAAGGCGTCGGGATATGTGACCATTCTGGCACAAGCCGGGACGATCATACCTGCTGGATATCTGGTAAGCACACCGGGAGGCCTGCAGTACTCTGTCATGGCGAGAGTCAAGACAGGAAGTTCCGGAAAAGTGTTAGCCTTAATCCAGGCATTAGAAAATGGGACGGAATATAACACGCCGGCGGGATCAGTCACTATGATAGTTAACCCGGAATCCGTGCCGGGGGTCATCTCAGTGACCAATGATGCAGATATCATAGGAGGCCGGGAGAGGGAAAATGACCAGGAATACAGGCAACGTTATTATGATTCTGTGGATTACTCCGGAGGGGTAAACGCAGACGCCATAAGGGCGGCCCTGCTCCAGGACGTGTCTGGAATATATACGGCGTATGTATACGAAAATGATACGGACATCTATGACGACACCTATAACCTGCCTCCCCACAGCATTGAGGCCGTGGTATACGGCGGCCTGGATGAGGAGATAGCAAAGGTGATTTATGACCGGAAAGCGGGAGGGATCCAGACAACCGGAAAAGAGTCTGTCAGTATCCTGACGGCTTCCAAACAGGAGATAGCTATACAATATTCCCGGCCTGAGCTGGTACCGGTTTATATACAGATAACAAACCTCATCACAAACAGCAATTTTGAAGGGCCGGATACCATTGTGCAGGCCCTCATGAATTATATCGGAGGAAGCGCAAACGGCGGCCTGGCCATCGGGGAGGATGTCATTTTTATTTCCATTCCTGGGATCATAAGTGATGTACCGGGGGTAGTAGATTTTAAACCTCGTATTGGGAGCACTGCCGGAGCATACTCCGAAGATAACATCCCTATCGGAATCCGGCAGAAGGCGGTTACTTCCGAAGAAATGGTGGTGATTCTATGAGTTTTGTTATCCAGATGCTGAATATGTTGACCAGCGCCTATGCAAGGGAGGATTTAATCCATATCCCGAAAGGAGAACCCCCAAAGACCAATATCGGGCGCCTGCACAGTATTATAGGCTGGGGATTTGACCTCGTGAAAGAAAATACAGAGAGGGTGCGGCTGTGGGATGACCTGGATCTGGCACAAGGAAAAGTGCTGGACAGGTATGGGAATAACTATGGGGTGAAGCGGGGGACTGCATCGGACAGCATTTATCGTATTATGATAAAGGTAAAAATCATTTCTATGTTATCGGCCGGAAATTTGGATACGATTATCAATGCTTCCGCCGTGCTCTTTGATGTGGATCCGGAAGATGTGGATATCGAAGAGGTGTTTCCAGCAAAGGTTTATTTATACATCGATGAAGATAAACTGGATGAGGAACATAAAGACGTAGCAGACAGTATCGCGGCGCTCATGAAGCGTATTAAGGCAGCAGGCGTGGGGATGCGTATTTTCTACAGGACCTACCATTCTTCCAGCACACAGCTGTATATGGGCCGTGTCTTCTGCAAATACGTAAGAATGACGGTACAGCCTTATAAGGGAAATTCACACTTCCAATCGGTTGTGTCTATGCATTATGCAGCAGGAGGCCTGGTACATGTAGAACGTACTTACTTACCCAAAGAGGAGGAAGAATTTTGAATGGAACTGTAATAACAAAAAAAGGTTTGATGCTGATTACAAAGCTTTTGGCCAGCAGGAATGAATTGACGTTTTCAAAAGTCGGGGTCGGGATAGGAAATGTACCTTCCGGTTATGACCCTTCTGGGATGATGGACCTGAACAATTATAAAATGGACGGGGAAATATCCGAGATAAAAGCAGATGCGGAACGGAACCAGGCGTCTATCCGGTTTCAAGTCAGCTCTGTAGGGGTGACAGAAGCCTTTACGGTGACAGAAGCCGGCGTGTATGCCCAGGATCCGGATGAAGGGGAAATCCTCTATGCATATTTAGATATGTCTGACGACCCGCAGATGATTTACGATGAAGAATCTACTATCTCCAAGTTTTTGGAAATGACACTCGTTGTTGTAGTGGGAACAGTAGAAAGAATTACCGCGATTATCAGCCCGCAAAGCCTGATAAGCAAAGAAGAATTTGACAAAGAAATGGAAATATTGCGGGAAGAAAAAGTGAATATCGTTGTAGCAGATAAGAATATACCAATAGCGGAAAGAAAAGAAAAGACCTTCTATTTTGTAAAGAATGGAACGCAGCCATTACCTACAAATGATACGATAAAAATCAGTCCTTATGTAGGAGTCAGGATTGTAGAGAAGGGGAATAAAAATGAGTGAATTAACAAAAATCAGGATGCAGATTTTGAATGCTGAAACAGATGAGGTGCTTGAAGAAGTCGATGTCTTATCTTCTGCTTCAAGCATCCTTTTTCCGGACGGGAAAAACCTGGAAGAAAAAATTAGCCAGATAGAGAAAGCTGAAGGTCCGCAAGGACCACAGGGCCCGAAGGGTGATACAGGAGAAAAGGGAGATACTGGTGCCACCGGGCAGCGCGGAAGTGCATGGTACGAAGGGACAGGTATTACTGGCACAGACACTTCTGCAAAGGTATTTTCCGGATCCGGAGTAACCAGTGCTCTGGCAAATGACAAGTATCTGAACAGGAGTACAGGAGCAGTTTATAATTGCATTGCTGGAGGAACCGCTGGGACAGCAACCTGGGCTTATATCGGAAATATTAAGGGACCCCAAGGCGCAAAGGGAGATACCGGTGCAACTGGCCCTCAAGGGCCTAAGGGGGATACCGGCGCCACAGGGGAAAAAGGAGCCACTGGCGCAACCGGTCCTCAGGGAGCAAAAGGGGATACCGGAAATACAGGTCAAAGAGGAAGCAATTGGTATCAGGGGACTGGGATAACAGGTACATCAACAGTGGGAACGGTATTCAGTTCTTCAGGGGTTGCCAATGCTCTTGTTAACGATAAATATCTTAATACAACTACAGGAGCAGTGTATAACTGTACAGTTGCAGGTAATGCGAGTGCAGCAAAGTGGGTATATGTGGGGAGTATTAAGGGCCCTACTGGTGCCAAAGGAGAAACAGGAGCGCAGGGGCCTCAGGGTATTCAGGGGCCTAAAGGAGATACGGGAGCCACTGGAGCAAAGGGAGCCACTGGAGCACAAGGCCCTCAAGGTCCCAAAGGAGAAGACGGCGATAAAATAAAATTTGGAACATCATATGCAACCGCAAGTGATATAAAATTGTTTTTCAAAAAAGTGGAAAGGTGAGTAAAATGGCAGAAATATATAAAGGAGTATGGGAGGACGATCAAGGAAATAAGCTTTATTCAGATAATGATACAGAGACCACACGGGATTCGAGTGGAATTCCTCTTAATAATGGAGGGGACTTGTCTGAAGCCAGCGTTAATTTTACTGTAGGTACGTCGCGCAAGGCTTTGACACCAAAAGCACGGTTTAAAGCATTGATGGGAGACATTGCGAAATGGCTGACCGATTTAGGACCAGCTGCTTTTTATAAAGTGGCTGATGATTTTACAACAACGGCTGAAAACTATCTTTTTACAGCACGAAAAGGGAAACAGCTTAAGGACGAGATAGATGGAATAAATAGCGATTTAGGCGGGGTGAAAGTCATCCCGGAAGGGAGCGGCGCAGATGTAAAATACTACGCCCAGCTGGGTGCCGATGCAGCATCAAAAAAATTATTGGGTAGGCCTGAGATTTCATTTTATGATGTTTCATTTAGTTTACCTATAAATAGTACTAAAGTTATAAACCTTGATGATTATATAGATAACGGAATACTTGTTGGCGCTTTAATAAAATCATTCAGTGCTCCTTGGACTCCAGCAAATCAGAGTTTTACCTCTAGTTTGCTCAATAACAAAGTATCTATTGATTATCGTGCAAATGATTCCGGTTTTTCTGCATCGTTGACTCTGGGTTTGTATTATTATGTGCCTTGATTAACAATAAAGCGGGCTTTAACGCTTAGTCAATATAATGTTAGCTATAGCATTCATGGGGTAATCTCCCCAATTATGATAAGCATATATGGTGTAATTAGTACCAATGGTTAATTTTACGGTGGTACCTACTGCTACAGACTGCCCATTTATTTGTACTTCACCTTTTGTACCATTCGCCGAATTTGAACCACTTATACTTTTTATAGTTACAGATGCATAGATTGAACCATTAATTTGTATACCACCATTTATGCTCATTTGATCGCTAGGAGCATATGCACCATATGAGTATAGATTCAAATCAACAATCTTATTGCTAAATGGGACCCATACTGCATCCGCACCTGCCTTGTATTCTGGGACTCCGTTGTTTACACGGAATTGGTACCCGGCTAAATCGCTATTTATTTAATATGTAAACTTGTTAAATGGTCCTCAAATGAGGACTTATTTTTATACCCGGTTCCCGGGAGAAAGAGAGGAAATTTATGAGCAACACAATTTTAGTCCTTAAGGACGGTACTACAATTAATATGGAGGATGGTTCTACAATTAGAAATGTCCGCGTATTATCAGCGACCAAAACAGACATGGTAACCAGCTGGGATAAATTTACAAATGAAAATTTAAAATCAGTAGAGACACATATTGATGATTCTGTTTCTGGAAAATATGCTGAGCTGGTATTGGATGACGAAAAGTCTATTGTAAACGCAGATGGCACAATTCTGACAGAATTCCATTTACGGGAAAAAACAGATATTGAAAAACTGCAGGAAATGGTAACTGCACAAAATGCAGAAATCGCAGCGCTTAAAGAAGGACAGGGAGTTCAGGACGGCGCAATTGATGATCTGGGTGTAGTAACATCCACCCTCGCAGAACAGATTGAAGGAGGTATTCAGTAATGGGTAGATTTTATGGATTAAAAATTCAGGCTGGAGAAAAAACGTTGGAGGAAGTTCCGAAACTTTGGAAAACTGCCACAGAAAAGTGGCTGAAAGAAAACCAGTAAAGGAGAAAACCAGCATGGTTGAGTTTGTAGTGAAATACTGGCTGGAATGCTTATTTGGAGTTGTGACAGCTGCCCTGACATGGGGATATAAAAGGCTTGCGAAGAGGGTGAGAGAGCAGGAGGCCATAAAAGAAGGTGTCCTGGCGATATTACATGACAGGCTCTTCCAAGCTGGGAGATATCATATTTTGCAAGGATACATATCCTTGGAAGAACTGAAAAACGTAGAATACCTATACCGCAGTTACCATGCTTTGGGCGGGAACGGGACAGGTACAGAAATCTGGGAGCGTATAAAGGATCTCCCATTAAAAAAGAAGGAGAATTAATTTATGGAAACTATGTTATCGAATATGACACTTTTAATCGCAGCTATAGGTATTCTGGCATTCATTGTTTCTTTAATCACACAGGTTTTTAAAGGGGTAGGAGTGCTGGCAAAGATACCCACAGATATCCTTGTGTTTATCCTGTCTATTGCAATTACTGTGGTGGCATTTATTGCCTATATGCAGTATATAAAGCTGGTAATTATTTGGTATATGTATGTTGCTGCAGTCATAGCCGGATTTATTGTCGCATTCGTGGCAATGTATGGCTGGGAAAAGCTTTCGGAGCTTTGGAAGCGGTTTTATAAAGGTGCAAAATAATTTATTTTGGGGACGGGAAAACGTCCCCTTTTTCTTTCTTGCGGAGGAATAGACTATGAGAATAAACATACATGCCGGGCATAACCCGGACGGGATGACCGCCTGCGGTGCTGTGGGACTCATACGTGAGTCCACGGAAGCCCGGTCGGTAAAAGATAGGGTAGTGACGCAATTAACGGCTATGGGCCATACAGTGTATGACTGCACATGCAATAACGGCACCAGCCAGCAGGACGTGCTCAAGCGGATTGTGGAGGCCTGTAATAAAAACGATGTGGATCTGGATGTGTCAATCCATTTCAACGCAGCTGCGAACCCGGAGCCGGACGGGAAGACTACGGGAATGGAAGTTCTGGTGTTTGGAAAGACATCCAAGGCAGTGCCATGGGCGCAGAAGATTGCTGACAGCATAGCCGCGCTGGGATACCGCAACCGGGGAATAAAAGAGCGGCCGGGATTGTACGTCCTAAAGCATACCAAGGCGCCGGCACTCTTAATAGAGTGTTGTTTCGTAGACGATCCGGACGATATTGCATTGTACAACGCTGACCGGATGGCGGCGGCCATTGTGGCCGGCATAACCGGACAAGCTGCGGAGACTACGGCAGACGCGGCGCGGTTGGCGGCAATGAGCCAGGCAGAGTTTGTGGAATATATCGGCCAGCTTGCAGCGGCAGATATGCAGACATCTGGCATCCTGGCAAGCGTCACAGCGGCGCAAAGCATTCTTGAGTCGGGGTATGGCAAGTCAGAGTTGGCTCTGAATGCCCTGAATCTGGGAGGGATGAAGGCGGAGCTATCCGGTAATTCCTGGGCCTCCGCTTGGGATGGCAGGACATATATAAAAGATACTGCAGAGCAGCGGGCAGATGGTAGCTATTACACTGTTACGGCAGCCTTCCGGGCTTACCCATCGGTGACGGCGTACCTGGCTGACCATTCGGCCTATTTGTCCGGAGCCATGGCGGGAGACAGCCTGCGGTATGCTGGTGTGGTTGGCTGCAGAGATTACAGACGGGCCTTTGAGATTATTAAGGCCGGCAATTATGCATCGTCTCTGGACTACGTAAATAAACTTTGCGCAGCAGTGGAGCGCTGGAACCTTACCCGGTTCGACGGGGTAGCGTCTCCGGAACCGGACGGCAGCCTGTGGGCCAATATAGCAGGATTGTCCTTTACCTGGTCAGAGGCTTCCAGCTTCGGGCAGCTGCTGGCTCAGAATGGGATGCAAACGGTCCTCCGAAGAGTAAAAATATTGGAATAATGTGCGACGTCGCAAAAAAGAGGGGAAAAAATTCCCCTCTTAAAAATAAATTAAGCATTATATTATATCGTCTACTTTACAATTGAGCGCAATAGCAAGTTGTTTGAGGCTCTGAACGGAAGGATTAACAACCCCATTTTCCCATCGGGATATATCTTTTTGCGAAACGCCTATTTTTTGTGCAAGTTCTGATTGTGTCATAGCTGCATCTTTTCTTCGTTTCGCAATTTGAGATATCTTAAATAATCCGCGGTCACCAATTTCATATCCGGCCATAAAGCTTGATTGCATTTCTAAAGATGGCGAACAATTAAAATTCATATCATCTGGATCTATTGGTTCTAATAATACATTAATTTTCTTCTCTAAATCGGGAGTAAGCTTATGTAACTTAATAAGGCGTGTATACGCGGTCCCGATTGCAGCCATCGGGTTATGTGTTGCATTTTCTAATTCTGCACGGTTGGCACCTCTGTCTCGTGACGCATCCATTAAAATTCTGAATAGCCTTCCTATAACGTATAATTCTGAATGAATATTTGACATTATTTATACCTCCATTCTTTTGGCATTTCATTAACTATCATAGCGGTTCTTATTGACTTGATACGCTGCATGAGCGGTGCAGCGGAATCGACGCCAGAAAAATAATTAATAAAGAAAGATGCATTGTCCTCTTTTTCTGCAAGTAAGGCCCAGCTTTTATAAATATCGCTCATATTCTTATGCGCTGGATTATTTGCATCATACTGTGGATTTTTAACAAAGGAGTCATAAGCCTCATTTGAAGTATCCAGAATTGTCTTTTTAATTGTTTCAGCCCAAGCTATCTGTTTTTCTGTTCCTTTCATGGTAATCCCCCTTTTTTATACCATTATTATATGCCAATAATGGTATATTGTCAATAATATACCATCACAAAAAAATAAATAGCGATTTAGGAGGATTCTCTTTCAAAGAAGAAGCCGGGATAAAATATGTGCGAGGTGCGGATTCAGTCTGGGTCCCATTTAGCAGCATAGCCTATATTGCCAATTTCAAAGGTAAGTATGGGACAGGCAATAATTCTGTTATAACGGCTACACCAGGAGAAATCCAAGGCTACGAACTTGCACTTTACGGATTTACAAATTTATACATCTCAGGAGCAATGCATGTTGCTGCAATAAGTGCTGATAATAATCATGTACAGGCTGGCTCTCAATACGGCAGTGTTATTTCTGTTACTTATGGAGGTTATTTTGTCAAAACCGGAACTCCTTATATAATCAAAGAACACTCCCTAGTAAAAACCTCAACAGTAAATTTGAGTAATAACATTCCTGGTTATCGTCTTGTCGGAGGGGTATTACATTTTTCTGATTATTCTTCCAGTCAGACTGGCGGTGCAGCTATAGGAAATCTGGCAATGGACAATAGCACAGATATTATGATCGCCGATGTCTCATTCCAGTATTCTGCAGTTACTGTAAGCGCTAAACTTCTATATTTGCCAGGCTAAAGCGGGCTTTATCCAACTTTCAATATAGTAAGATAGCCATGTCGAGTATCGTCTATGCCTGTTATAGTAGTCGTACATGTATTCCCAATCTTTGCATGAACATAGCTGAAACAGACTGCCGTTTCAACGTTATTTCCGGTATATATCGTTTTCTGGTAATTGGCATATATAGAAGCAACATTAAGAGTGATAACAGGATCTCCTTTTTCATTCCATCCTTCCTTACAAACGCAGCTAGACACAATGTAATCTCCTTCTTCACCGAATGTATATGAAGAGGCATAAGAAGAATTATTATATACAAGTTTAATACCCTGGCTAAAAGGGAGTACTGTATCTGCACCTCCTGGAACGATATAGCCAGGCTTACCATCTGTTGTTTTGCCAAATTTATACCCGCCTAAATCGCTATTTACAATAGAACATATGTTTGTTATACTATATATGTGTATAGGAGGACTGAGATGAAAATAGGTGATAAGTGTTATATAATTGAAAATGGCCAAAGAGCCCAAGAAGTAGAAATAGTAAGATATAGCGGAGGATTTTATACAATAAGATATATTTCAAACCGTAAAACAGCGTTAAGAGTAAGAGCTGATCGGCTGTTTAAAACGGCAGAAATTGCGGAGGAACATATTATAAATAAGGAAGATACCCCTTCAAGATACAATTTGAATGCACAACTACGGTAATCGGCCGGGCTAGCGCCCAGGCCGATTTTTTACTGATAACATCTATGTACCGATTCCTCGGTCCCTATGTCTGTGAGCAGACCCGAAACCTCTCTGTACGGCATGGTATAACGCTGGGAGAGATAGCGCATGGAAGCGCCTAATTCTCCGTCCGGTCCGCCGTACTGGGAGATGATGAACTGTGCCAGCTTTGCATTGGGTTCCGTGATTTTAATCGGGAACTGCAGTCTTTTTTCATAATTCCACATTTACGCTTCACACCCCTTCCCATGGAAGAGGCGCCAGGCCCCAATTCCATTCTCTGTTATTAGGATCCACAGTTGCCAGGTTCAGCGGAAAATACTTGTCGGCAAATTCCGCGGACATTTTATTCAGCATCCGGTTGTAATAGTTGAAATAATTCAGCGCTTCTCTGTCAAAGGGATGGGTATCCAGATATTCGGTGAGCTCTACCACTACAAAGCTTACTATGCTGATGTTGTGCAGGCTGTGTTCCTGTTCCGGGTTCGCGCAGGGAGGGCAATTCTGACAACTCATTTTACACATCTCCTTCCTGTAAAGGGTTTGATCAATTCAGGAAAGATAGTACCGCATTTAAAAGCCTCGTCCAGATCCTCACAGATGTTGGTCATATGCTGCCAGGGGACATAAGCCATGGCTATGGGAAACTGTTCAAGGCGTTCGTCATAGTTATAATCCTGCATAAAACTCCTCTCATATACTACATTAATATTTAATAATATAATATGTGGAGGGTTTGTTTTTTGCTACTTAATAACGCCCGCTTTCATGCTGTTCATTCAGCCAGCGGATCAAATCAGGCATGGAGTCAGGCGTATTCGGGAATTCTCTGGTGATTTTCTGATCCTCCGGTGTTTTTACAAAACAGAATTTATCCGGATATACGGTGGCCGAAAGCTGATCTCCTTTTTTCTCAAGATAGTAGCGCATTCCCTGATAGCTTCCTGTCTGTGCCTCCTTCTGAATAAAATTAAAAGATATTTCTTCTTTTTTTATCATAATAATCTCATCCCTTTCTTTTCTCCAGGTTAAAAACAGTATAGCATTTCTTTTCCCGAAAGAAAATCTCTTTCCCTGTAAAGGGTGGTTGACATTTTCAAACCGGTAGAATATAATTCTAATTGAGAATGATTATCAAATAACTGCAGAGGAAGGACGAAGCTGTCATGACACTCTATGAAGGGCGGGTAGGAGGCCAGTACCTTGTGGAAGATATTAAGATAGAATCTGAAATATCAAGAAGACTGCAGGCACTGGGCTTGATCGAAGGAACGAGACTGAAAATGCTGAACCGCAAAGGGAATGGTTCGCTGATTATTTACGTGAGAGGAACACGGCTGGCCCTGGGAAGACATATCACCTCCGGTATTGATGTGAAGGAGGCGGAAGAGATTGAGGAAGGATAACCATGTGCATGTGGCGTTTGTGGGCAATCCCAACTGCGGAAAGACCACGTTGTTTAATGCGATTACGGGTTCGAAGCTGAAGGTGGCTAACTGGCCGGGAGTCACCGTGGAAAAATACGAAGGGAATCTGCAATATGAAGGTTATGAGCTGAAGCTGGTGGATACGCCCGGCATTTATTCCCTGACATCCTATACAATTGAGGAAAAGGTGACGCGCAGATGTGTGCTGGATGATGATATCGAAGTCATTGTCAATGTGGTTGACGCTTCCTGTCTGGAACGGAACCTGTATCTGACATTGCAGCTGCTGGAGCTTGGAAAGCCGGTGATACTGGCTTTAAACATGATGGATATCGTGAAGGAACGGGGGATGGAAATCGATCTGCACCGTCTGCCCGAAATGCTGGGGGATATCCCGGTGGTGCCTGTTTCCGCGGCAAGGAGGACGGGCCTTGATATTCTCATGCATGCGGTTGTGCACCATTACGAGGAAGGCCCGAAAAAGGATATCCTGGATTATGGAGAAGAGGTGGAGGAGAAGCTTTCGGAACTGGAAGAACGCATGCAGTCCTGTTATCCCAATCATTCGTCCATCCGCTGGCACGCGATAAAGCTTTTGGAGGATGATGAGGAAGTGAAGAAGGATCATCCACTGGAAGTGGATGCCCTTGCAGAACACAGCTATGAAAAGGTAATTGCCCGGAAAAAATACGAGTATATTGAGAAAATAATGGAAGAGGTGCTTTTTTATAAGGACAGGAAAGCGGCAAGCACGGATCGGATTGATAAGATCATGACGCATCCGGTCTGGGGTGTCCCGGTTTTTCTGTGTATCATGGCGCTAGTATTTTTCCTGACATTTTTTGTGGGGGATTTTCTGAAGGGCGGACTGGAATACGCGCTTGCCGTTTTTTCGGATTTGGTGAGGACAGGTCTGGAAGGGCTTCACGTGACCGGATGGATGATTTCCCTTGTGGTGGATGGGGTAATTGCCGGTGTGGGAGGTATCCTGACCTTTATCCCCAACATATTCATCCTGTTTCTGGCGCTTGCCATTCTGGAGGACAGCGGTTACATGGCCAGGGTGGCCTATGTTATGGACGGGATTATGGGAAAGGTGGGGCTGTCCGGCAGGGCGTTTCTTCCCATGGTGCTGGGCTTCGGCTGTACGGTTCCGGCGATCATGGCGACAAGGGCGCTGGAAACGGAGCATGACAGAAGAAGGACAACGATAGTAACGCCTTTTATGTCCTGTTCGGCGAGACTGCCTGTTTATGTCCTGTTTTCAGGGATGTTTTTTCCCCGATGTGCCATGCTGGCTGCCTTTTCCATGTATGTCATCGGTATGGCAGCGGGTATTCTGGTGGCCTTTGTCCAGCACAAGCTGGAAAAGGGAAGAGTCAATCAGTCGCTGATGATAGAGCTTCCGGAATATAAAAGGCCTAATGCAAGGACAATCCGTACCTATGTGTGGAATAAGCTGAAGGATTATCTGACGAAGGCGGGCACTACCATATTTATTGCATCCATTATTATATGGTTCATCCTGAATTTCGGGGTTCATGGCATGGTGACGGATCCTTCGGAAAGCTTTGGCGCCGCTCTGGGCCGGTTCCTGGTGCCGGTATTAAAGCCTGCCGGACTGGGACTGTGGCAGATTGCGGTCGCCCTGATATCCGGAATATCGGCGAAAGAAGTGGTGGTTTCCTCCTTTTCCGTGTTATTCGGAGTTTCCAATATTAATTCGGCTGCGGGTATGGCCGCCGTCATTGACAATATCCGGCGGTTTGATCCAACCTTCGGCGGGTTAAATGCTTTCTGCCTGATGCTTTTCTGCCTGCTTTACGTCCCCTGTGCGGCAACCCTGGCAACCATTAAAAAGGAAAGCGGTTCCTGGAAATTTACTTCGGCGGTCATGGTTTTCCAAATCGGGCTGGCATGGCTGGTGAGTGTGCTGGTATTTCAGATCGGCAGTATTTTTCTCTGATATAATCTTGATTTAACGGTCAATTTGTGTAAAAATAGGAAAAGATGGAAAAGCTAAAACATGGCAGCTGTATAGCGGGTGCCATGTTTTGCGGTTGAAGAAAAAAGCCGCATTGATTATAAATACAGGAATGGAGGACGCAGGTGAGAGGAATTGACACTCAGGTAAGGCAAATCCGCAGGCGTGTTTTTAAGGAAATAGCCAATCTGGCATATACTTCGGAAAATCTGAAGGATGATGTGGAAGCCCTGCCTTATAAAATAGTAGGAGCGGAAGCCCCGGCTTACAGGGACAGTATTTACAGAGAGAGGGCGGTGGTAACGGAACGTATCCGTATGGCCATGGGACTTTCCCTCCGGCCGGAGAATGTGCCGGTCCATCTGACCCAGGGGCTGGACGAGAGTAATATCGATCAGAAATATTATGAACCGCCGCTGGTACAGGTGATCCCGTCTGCATGCAATGCCTGTCCGGTGAACCGTTACGTGGTTACGGACAAATGCAGGGGCTGTATGGCTCATCCCTGCCAGGAAGTATGCCCCAAGGAAGCGGTCTCTATGGTGAACGGGAAGTCCCATATTGATCCGGAAAAATGTATCCGGTGCGGTAAATGCAAGGCTATCTGCCCTTACGACGCCATCAGCCATCAGGTGCGCCCCTGTGCCCTGGCCTGCGGTGTGGGTGCGATTGAGAGTGATGAACAGGGCCGTGCGGTCATAAATGAAGAAAAGTGCGTTTCCTGCGGACAGTGTATGGTAAACTGCCCGTTCGGAGCCATAGCGGATAAATCCCAGATCTTCCAGCTCATCCGGGCTATCCAGTCCGGAAGGAAAATCATCGCCCAGGTAGCGCCTGCCTTTGTGGGGCAGTTCGGGCCGGGGGTGACGCCGGATATGATTAAGACAGCATTAAAGCAGCTGGGCTTTGCGGATGTATATGAGACCGCCATCGGAGCGGATATCGGAGCCGCTGCGGAAGCGGAGCACTATGTCCATGCGGTGGCGACAGGGGAGCTTCCCTTTCTGCTCACTTCCTGCTGTCCGTCCTGGTCCATGCTGGCAAAGAAGTTCTTTCCTGAAACCATTGACAATATTTCCAATGCCCTTACCCCTATGGTGGCTACCGCGCGCAAGATCAAAGCGGAGCATCCGGACGCTTCCGTGGTGTTCATAGGGCCCTGTGCATCCAAGAAGCTGGAGGCATCCAGAAAGAGCGTGCGCTCGGATGTGGATTTTGTCATCACCTTTGAAGAACTGGCGGGCATGTTTGATGCCAGGGGGATTGAACTGAAAGGGATTCAGGCGGAAGATAAGCTGGAGGATGCCACAGGGGCGGGCCGCGGCTACGGCGTGGCAGGAGGCGTTGCCAGTGCCATTGAAGCCTGTATCCGGGAATATTATCCGGATGTGGATGTGAATATCGAACATGCGGAAAGCCTGGCCGAATGCCGGAAAATGCTGATGCTGGCGAAGGCAGGGAAGAAAAACGGCTGCCTGATAGAAGGCATGGCATGTCCGGGAGGCTGTATTGCGG
>ERZ857882.1155-NODE-1155-length-31803-cov-6.064130_pt1 | contig 31803 bp, 34 predicted proteins | sample MGYA00519697_ERZ857882 | MGnify/ENA primary metagenome ERZ857882 (study PRJEB31778, sample SAMEA3449373) | human gut metagenome | biome: human gut; feature: human-associated habitat; material: faeces | place: United Kingdom | collected 2010/2012 ...
AACGAGGCGCTGCTGGCAGAGGATGCTGTGCAGACAACTGTCTATCTTGCCAATGCGCCAGATTGCTGCTCCGGCGCAGAACAGCTGGATCATGTGCTCGGAATGCTCGGCTCCGATGTCATGGATGACAGCATCTACCACAGCGAGGATCAGCATCCGAAGCGGAACGATCATTCCGATCCCGTTCTCTCGTTATAAGGCGGTGCAGCATGAAAGGAAAAATGAGGACCCTATACGGGATCTACAAAAAGCATGGCCGGGATGCGTTTCTCGATGCGGCCAAGGACTACTCTGCCCATGTGAGGGATACCGTGGAAGATACCCTTGCGGAGATGGAATCCCGATGGTATGACGGCGGGCATACCATGACCGAGGCTGAGAAAATGGTGGACGATTATAACAATGGGCTGACTGCTCTGAATACGCAGCAATATGCCGAGCCGGTCATGGCACAGCCCGAAATGCGAATGTGAGGTGAATCAAATGAAGAAAGCAATGATCTCTGTGGCTTTCGATGCGGAGAAGCTCTCCGCTGCAAAACTGTATATGGCACAAAAGGATCTGTCCTTTGAGGATGAGCTGGAAAAGGCGGCGGAGGCGCTGTACGGCAAATATGTGCCTGCGGGTGTCCGGAAATTCATTGAGCTGAACGCAGAGAGCAAGGCGGCAGTCAAGCCGAAAAAGCCTCGCCCGGCTCCTTCTTCTGCTGTGGGCGTGCCGTCTGCAACCGGCGGTGATCCCGCTTGAGAAGCCAAAACTTCGGCATTGAGATCGAAATGACCGGCCTGACCCGCAGCGCAGCAGCACGGATCATCGCCGGTCACTTTGGTACGCAGGCCACCCATGTGGGCGGCGCTTACGATGCCTATACGATCCGTGATGAGCAGAACCGGCAGTGGAAAGTGGTCAGCGACGCCTCCATCCGCTGCCGCAACGGGAATAACCGAGCGGCAAGCCGTGACTACTCGGTGGAATTTGTGTCGCCCATCTGCCAGTACGAGGACATCGAAACGGTACAGGAGCTGGTGCGTAAGTTCCGAGCCGGAGGCGCCAGAGTCAACGACTCCTGCGGCATCCATGTTCATGTGGATGCCTCTGCGCACACGCCGCAGACCCTGCGCAACATTGTGAATATCATGGCCGCCAAGGAGGACCTGCTCTATAAAACGCTGCAGGTGAAGGTCAACCGGGAGCACTATTGTCAGAAAGCGGATACCCGCTTTCTGGAGGAGCTGAATCACAAGCGGCCTAAGACCATAGATGAGGTCGAGGAGCTGTGGTATAACGGCATGGGCGGTCGATACGATCATTACGATAACAGCCGCTACCATGCCCTGAATCTGCACAGCGTGTTCTCCAAGGGCACCATCGAATTCCGGCTGTTCAATTCCACCCTCCATGCCGGTGAAGTGAAAAGCTATATCCAGCTCTGCCTCGCCATCAGCCATCAGGCGCTGGTGCAGCGCGGGGCTTCCCGTGCCAAGACCCATCCGGAAAATGAAAAATACACCTTCCGCACATGGCTTCTTCGCCTTGGTATGATCGGGGACGAATTCAAAACCGCACGGCAGCACCTGCTGAAAAATCTGGAGGGCAACATTGCATGGCGGGATCCGGCGCAGGCCGAAGCGCAGAAAGCCCGGCTTGCCGCTAAGCGGTTAGAGGAACAGCAGGCGGCGCTGCCGGAGTCCGAACCGGCAGTGCCGTCTGATGAGCAGGAGCAGGATACGCCTGCGTTTACTATGTCGATGGGATGAAGGAGAAAGTATATGAGCAAACGACTCTATGTTGCCTACGGCAGCAATCTGAATATTCAGCAAATGACGAGCCGCTGTCCTGGTGCAAAGCTGTACGGGACAGGTGTGATCGAAAACTTCGAGCTGCAATTCAAAGGGCAGTCTCACGGTGCATTCGCTACGATCGCCCCCAAGGATGGAGCGTCGGTGCCGGTTGCTGTGTGGGAGATCTCCAAGCGGAATGAGCAGGCACTCGACCGGTATGAGGGCTATCCCTCGCATTACTTCAAGCAGGATGTCCCCGTGCAGTTGGACGGCAAAGAGGTTACGGCCATGGTGTATGTGATGAATCTCAAGATGGACTTCGGTCTGCCAGCGCCGTATTACTACGATATCGTCCGGGAGGGTTATGAGGATTGCGGACTGGATCCCGCCGCCTTGGAGCAGACGCTCCGAGAGAGTACCGTGCAGTTTTACGGTTCGCATTGGCCGCGTCAAGAGTCCATCTTTCGTTTTGAAAGCGATGCAGATCCGGATGAGGACGGGCTGGAGGAAGATGCCGATCCGGATTTAGACGAGGATGAACCGGAGCTGGACGAAACGGATCCGTTCTATTTCTCGGAGGGAATGCACCTATGAGCCGCAAAAGAGAATTGCAAAAGCAGCTCGGCAGTGGCTATGTCTATGAGCGCTATCTGGACGAGCGGAGCCTCCGACAACTGAAAAGGCAGCCCCCGGAGGACTTTCCCGAAATGGTCATTGCGGCCCTGACCGTGGGCTGCCTTCGTCTGAACGCCGTGCTTTATCGCTCAGATGAAACATTGGTACAGGGATATGATGTGTTGGTCAAGGACGATCCCGCTTCCCCGGAATGGATCTTTTACGATGGCATCTCTGACACAGCCAGCCCCAAAGAGGCCGAGATGCTGCGCATTCTCGACGGCGCTGCAAAGCAGCACGGGCTGTCTTATACCGAAAGCTGCTTTGCCCGGTTGGACGGGAAAGTCCCACACAAGCCAAAGCCCCGCCCGTAAGCCCCCGTGTGGCCTCGTGTGGAGCTTTCGGCGGAGAAGCGGGACGATACCCGCCAAAGTGAAAACGCAGTAAAACAGGCGGCTTTGCGGGGGCGTGTGCCAAGACGGATGTGACGCCGAATCGGCTGGCATTCGCCTGCGATTTGGTTGCAGGATAAAGGCGGGTGGCTGTAAACGCCTCCCGCCGATCCACAGCAGCCCGCAATGCGGACTGCGTTCAGGAGCTTTGCGCATTTTGAGCTTTTCCGCTTTAGGTACACCTGTATGAGGCATTTGCCAATTACGGGTACACCGGCCACCCATAAAGCGCCCGCAAATCCAAGCGTTTGGAGGTGAACATTCTGAAAGAAAAGAAGATCCGAATCCCTCTGTGGATCTACCCATCTACAGAGGAGAAAATATCGAAAAACTATGAGGCCAACAACTGCAAAAGCCCCAGCGAATTCATTGAGAAAGCGATCCTGTTTTACTGCGGGTATCTGGCTAGCACAGAGTACCGGACCTACCTGCCCGGCGTGATCGTTTCCACCATGCAGGGCAGCCTCGACTCTTTAGAGGATCGGATGGCGTCGCTGCTGTTCAAGATCGCTGTGGAGTTGTGCATGGTGCTTCATGTCGCTGCCGCTGCCAATCAGATCGATGAGGATACACTCTCTCGACTGCGCGGATTATGTGTGGAGGAAGTAAAACGGCTGCGAGGTGCGGTGCGCTTAGAAGATGCGGTACGGTTCCAAAATGGTGAGGACTGATGGCACGAATCATTTTGAAAAGCCGGTATCTCCGTGCGGGCAGCAAGCAGCACTCCGAGCATCTTATTTCGTATATTGCAAAGCGCGAGGGCGTACAGAAGATCGATGACACTTGGAAGCATCAGCCTGCCACCAAGGAGCAGAAGAAATTGATCGCTGATCTCCTGCGGGACTTCCCGGAAGTGAAAGACAGCTTTGAATATGCCGACTATCTTGCCAAGCCCAATAAAGGAACCGCTTCTGAGCTGATCTCCCGCGCCATCGATGACAATGTGGATCTCATCGGCAAACGGGAAAACTATGTTTCGTATATTGCCAAGCGCCCTCGTGCCGAGCGGCACGGCGCACACGGTTTATTTACCGATGCGGATGTGCCGATCAACCTTTCTCAATTGGCGGCGGAGGTCGCAAATCACGACGGCAATGTGTGGACGCATATCATTTCTCTGCGTCGGGAGGATGCGGCCCGTCTCGGTTACGACAACGCCTATGCTTGGAGAAGTCTCCTGCGGTCTCAGGCAGAAACCATTGCGGAGAACATGAAGATCCCGCTGACGGATCTGAAATGGTATGCCGCCTATCACGACGAAAGCTATCATCCCCATGTGCATATGGTGGTCTACTCCACCGGAAAAGAACCCTATCTCACCAAGCAAGGGATCCGCAATCTCAAGGCGGCCTTTGCAAAGCAGATCTTTCGCCATGACCTTCTACAGGTCTATGTAGAGCAGACCAATCAGCGCAATGAGCTGACCGGGCGCAGTCGGGACATTCTCTCGGACATCATTGCCCGCATCAACTCCGGCAGCTATGACGATCCGGTGGTCACGGAGCTGCTTCTGAAATTATCCCGGCGGCTACAGAACCACAAGGGCAAAAAGGTCTACGGCTATCTGCCACAGGCCGGACGCAATCTAGTCAACGCCGTTGTGGATGAGCTTGCAAAGAATCCGAAGATCGCTGCGCTCTATGATCTGTGGTATGCACAGCGGGATACGATCATCGGAACCTATCAGGATACGCCAGAGCAGCGTATCCCGCTGTCACAGAACAAGGAATTCAAGGCGATCAAAAATGCAGTCATTCAAGAGTCCCTGAACATTTTGTATGACCGCATCACCTTCGAGGACAGCCTCTCGGATCCAGAGGAAGATACACCGGAGCCTCCGGCGCAGGAAGAAGCTCCGCAGGAGAACGCCGGGAAGAAAAAGTGGAACGATCCGGATGATCCGCTGTTTCAGTATCGCAAGGCAAAATTGTACTTGGACAAGGACAGTCCGATCTATGATCCGATGGAGGCAGTTCGCTGGCTGGAGCTTTCGGCAGACCAAGGCTATGAGTATGCGCAGTACCGACTCGGAAAGCTGTATCTGACTGGGACAGAGGTGGAGCAGAATGTAGACTATGGTCTGCTGCGTGCATGGCAGGCCGAGCAGCAGAACAACGACTGCGCACAGTATCTTTTGGGCAAGGTCTATCTCAAAGGAGAACTGGTCGAGCAGGATCTGACGCAGGCAGAAGCACTGTTTGAAAAAGCATCCGCACAGGGAAACAGCTATGCCCAATACTCTCTTGCAAAAATGCATCTTGCCGGGCAGGCAAGCGTCAGCGATGAGCACAAGGCGATCCGCCTGCTGAAAGAATCCGCAGAGCGCAACAATATGTGGGCACAGTATCTCCTCGGCAAGTTTTTCTTTCGTGGAGAGCATACGGAAAAGAATCTGGCAGAGGCGGAGCGCCTGCTCGAAGCCTCGGCGCTTCAGAAAAACAGTCAGGCGCAGTATCTGCTGGCAAGGCTCTATCTGTGTGAGGACGGCATTCCAAAGGATACAGAAAAGGCACTTCATTGGCTCAAAGAATCTGCAGCACAGAAAAATCAATACGCACAGTATCAGCTTGGGAAGATGCTGTTGTTCGGAAAAGAGATCAAGCGGGATATAGAGGCTGGGGTCGAACTGCTGACGGCAGCCGCCGATCAAGGCAATGTGTATGCCGCCCGGCTGCTGCAAAGCTATTACAGCGGCAGGCTGCGCAGTCCGTCGGTAGGTATGGCATCCTTGCGGCTGCTCTCTCAGCTTGCCAGAATGTTTGAAGATCGGCTCAAGCAAGAAAATGGGCAAGGTGCGGTCATCGACCGCACGCTGCGCAGGAAAATTGAAGAAAAGAAACAGCTGCACGGATTGCGGATGGAGTAAATTTCCCGGCTGCCCTGTTTTCCTTTGCAAAATGCGGTATAATAAAACCATACGGCATTTCAAAATTTTCTTTTTCTATGGCCTATTCTCGCTGGACTTTCAAGGGCCAGCTTTGTATCGTTGTAGCAGGAGGTGTTACCATGACTATTCTGGAAAAGTTATACGACGGTGAGATCATCCCGTCCGAAACGGCGGTTCCCGATACGGAGGAATACCGGGAAAAGCTGCAGGAGAAAACCCGTATCATGCAAAGTATCCGAGAGGCACTGCCTGCAGATCGGCAGGAGCTGCTCACAGAACTGAATGCGCTCTGTCTGTCGATCGCCGAGGATGAGTGCCGCTGCACCTATGCCGAGGGGGTCCGCTTCGGGATCGATCTCATGGTCGAGATACACGGCAAGGACAAGATAGCTCCGGTCATTCTTCCACAGCTCGACAAGTAAACAAATCAAGATCAGCCGCCGCCCGTGTCACTATGATACGGGCGGCGGCTTTGACAAGGAGGGGCTATGGCTACCCAATATATACACTTCACAGAAGAACAAAAACAGACGGCCCGGCAAACGGATATTGCCGAGCTGCTCCGCAGGCAGGGTCAGACACTGAAACGCTCCGGCAGTGAATACGAATGGAAAGACGGCAGTGCCAAGGTCACAGTCCGAGGTAATCTGTGGTTTCACCAGTATGACCATGAGGGCGGCGACGCCATCGACTTTGTGCGCCGCTTCATGGGCAAGAGCTATCCGGAGGCAGTTGAATTTCTACTGAACGGATGCGGAGGAACACTAACGCTGTCTCCACCGGTGCAGAGGCAACCGTCCAAACCATTTGTGGTCCCGGAGAAAAACGAGAATATGCGTCGTGTTTATGCGTACCTGCTGCGCTGTCGTGGCCTTGACCGGGATGTAGTAAATGTGTTTTCGCAGAAGAATATGATCTATGAATCCGCGCCTTACCACAACGCCGTATTCGTCGGTTATGATCGGGACAGGGTACCCCGCCATGCGCATAAACGTGGCAGCGGTTCCCAGAGCACCTACAAGGGCAATCAGGATGGCAGCCTGCCGGAGTATGCCTTTCATTGGCATGGGCAAAGTGACTGCCTTTATTTATTTGAAGCCCCCATCGACCTGCTGAGCTTTCTCTCCCTGCACAAAGAGAATTGGCAGGCACACAGCTATGCCGCAGCCTGCGGTGTGTCCGATCAGGTGCTCTGGCAGATGATGAAAGATAACCCCGGCATCCGGCGAGTCTGTCTTTGCCTCGATCACGATGAGCCGGGGCAAGCAGCGGCAAGGCGTATTGCGGAAAAATTAAAGGAATACGGTGTCCCAAGCGAGATCCTCGTCCCGGTCCAAAAGGATTGGAATGAGGATCTTTTATTCTTACAGCAGGAGGAAACACTATGCCCAACCTTACAGCTCTGATCGTCGTTGCGACGGTCATGTTTTGCGTGCTGGGTGGCGTGACGCTCCTTGCACACATCTACAACTTGAACAACATCAAATCCAAAACCGTAGGCGACGGACAGCACGGCACAGCACGCTTCTCCACCAAAGCCGAGATCCGAAAAGTGTATCGGCAGGTGCCGTTCACACCGGAGAAATGGCGCAGGCAGGCAAGAGAGAATACGCTGCCAAAGCTCCCGCAGGGGATCATTGTCGGGTGTCAGAACAAAGGCGGCGAAACCGTTGCCCTTGTGGATGATGCCGATGTGCATTGCATGATGGTAGGTGCCGCTGGCTGCGGCAAGACGGCCTACTGGCTGTACCCCAATCTGGAATACGCCTGTGCATCGGGAATGTCCTTCCTGACCACTGACACCAAAGGCGATCTCTATCGGAATTACGGAGCAATCGCCAAGGAGTACGGGTATCAGGTGGCGGTCATCGACCTGCGAAATCCCACCAAGTCAGACGGCAACAATCTGCTCCACCTCGTCAACAAGTATATGGATCTGCACAAGGAGGATCCGGGCGAGGTGGCATACCGGGCTAAGGCGGAGAAATACGCAAAGATCATTGCCAAGACACTGATCTACGGGGACGGCGATGCCTCCACCTACGGTCAGAACGCATTTTTCTATGATTCTGCCGAGGGGCTTCTGACCGCTGTGATTTTGCTGATTGCAGAGTTCGCGCAGCCAGAGGAGCGGCACATCGTGTCTGTGTTCAAGCTCATACAGGAGCTGATAGCTCCCAGCGGTGTCAAAGGAAAAAATCAGTTTCAGCTCCTTATGGATCGCCTGCCACCGGATCATAAAGCCCGCTGGTTTTCCGGCGCAGCGCTGTCTACCGGCGACCAAGCGATGGCCAGCATTATGAGTACTGCCATGTCCCGATTGAATGCATTTCTCGACAGCGAGATGGAGCTGGTTCTGTGTTTTGACACAGCCATTGATGCCGAGCGGTTCTGCCATGAAAAGTCTGCAATCTTTCTGGTGCTTCCGGAGGAAAACCCCAACGCCTACTTCATGGCAAGCCTGCTCATTCAGCAACTATATCGGGAGATCCTTTCTGTGGCAGACGAGAATGGTGGCAGGCTGCCAAGCCGTGTGTTTTTCTACTGCGACGAATTCGGCACCTTCCCGCCCATACAGTCTGTAGAAATGATGTTTTCGGCCTCCCGCTCCCGTGGGCTGAGTATCGCCGCCATCATTCAGGGCTACCAGCAGCTTGAAAAGAACTATGGCCGGGAGGGCGCAGCCATCATTCAAGACAACTGCCAGCTCACCATTGCGGGCGGCTTTGCGCCCTCCAGTGAAACGGCGGAGGTCATCTCCAAAGCGCTTGGCTCCCGCACGGTCATGACCGGCTCCGTATCCCGGAGCAAAAACGATCCGTCCCAAAGTCTGCAAATGACGGAGCGGCTTCTTATGACGGCAGATGAACTGAAAAGCATGAAGAAAGGCTCCTTCATCGTGATGAAAACCGGTGCGCACCCCTTTGTCTCCCAGCTCAAGCTGTTTATGAAATGGGGCATCTCTTTTCCGAGTAAAGCCTATACCGTGGAGGATCGAGGCGCTCGACGGGTGCAGTATATCTCCCGTGAAAGGCTGATCCATGCCATCACGGATCAATTCCCGCAGGAAAGAAGAACACCATCTAAGCCACGCACGACAGCGTCCAGTGGCCCGACTATGACCGAGCCGGTGGAAGCGACGCCGGAGCAGGAGCTGAATCATATCGCAGAGCAGACGAAAACGCCAAAGCCTCTTCGGACGGGATAAGGCGGTGATCCAATGGCCTATTTTCAGAAGCTATATGAAAACGGCGAGCTGCCTCACCGGGCCAAGCTGGTGTACCTCTATCTGCATGACCGGATGGATAAGGAGCGGAAAGCGTGGCCGGGGATCAAGACGATCGCTGCGGATCTGTCGCTGTCCCGCAGCACCGTAAAGCGGGCCATTCGAGATCTGGAAAAAGCGTCCCTCATACGAAAGGAGCCGCACTACCGTGAAAACGGCAGTGCGACTTCCAATCGCTATTATATTCTCTGAAACTGAAGTTCTACGCCAAGGGGGTGGTATACCCAAACGGTGGACCCAGCCCCGGTCCACCGTGAGCCTCCTTGAAAAGCCTACTCTAAGGAGATTACAGCAGAAAAGGATGAATATTACCGCACCGTCGAAGGCAATTCCGGCGATAACTGCCGACAAAACCAATACCCCGTGGGGCATTATGAGATCCTTGGGTATGGTGTCCCGGCGTATTAAAGAATATAGGCAGCTATGGACGGTCGTTCCATAGCCGCCTCATTCTTCATGTTAACGCCGCATCCTACGTTAGCTATGCAGGAAAATCCGCACCAAAAGTAAAATATTATTTCAACTAATTTTACTATTGCGTTCTTCCGCAAGAGACGGTTTTATGTTATAATTCAGTCATGAATGTAGGAGGCGAGATTATGAGGTTAAAATTATCGGAAAATATCAAGCGATTCCGCAAGGAGCGGAAAATGACACAAGAGCAGCTTGCGGAGGCAATGGGTGTCAGCATCAGCGCCGTTTACAAGTGGGAATCCAATCAATCTACACCGGAAATCAATCTGATATTGGGGCTGGCAGACTTATTCCAAACCTCAACAGATGTTTTGCTCGGGTATGAATGGAGCGATCGCAGCTGCAAAGCCTATTTGGAAAAGCTCGCTGTGCTGAAGAAAGAAAATCGGCATGACGAAGCCGCTGCGGAAGCGGAAAAGGCGTTAAAGAACTATCCGAATCATTTTGATATTGTGTATCAGAGTGCCATGCTGTATCTGGAATTTGGAGAGAGCGCCAAGCAGAAGAAAGAAATCGGCAGAGCAATTGAACTGCTGGAGCACGCTTGCGAGCTGATCGCGCAAAATCAGGATGATGCAGTCAGCGAGGTTTCTATCCGAACACAAATTGCAAAGGCCTATTTGTTATTACACAAGCCGGAAACGGCACTGCAAATTCTGAAAGAGTACAACATTTGCGGCATCAATAATGCTATAATCGGCATGGTACTGGGCGACTATCTGCATAACGCTGATGAAGCTGAGAAATATCTGGGGAAAGCATTTTCGGCTTTTGCAGAGAACATCAACTCCATTATGATTGGTTACGCAAATGTATTCTTCCAGCGCAAGAACTACGACGCAGTCATCGACTGTTTTCTGTGGCTTCGTACAGTTCTTCGGGGGATTCAGCCACAGGCAGAGTTGACGTGGTTTGATAAATACGATTGCGTCATTCTGGAAACGATTGCAGAGTGCTTTTGCTGCAAAGGAGAGGTTAAAAAAGCCCGTGATTTCCTCAGAGAGGCGTTGACCAAGGCGCTTCGATATGACAGCGCAGAAGAAGTTTCCGATATGCAATTTTTCACAATGCTCCATATTGAGAAGCAGCCGACCTACGATGCGTATGGAAAGACAGCCATAGAGTGCTTGGAGCGCAGGCTTCAACCGGAGGATGACGGCGTTCCGCAGCTTTGGCAGCTATGGCTCGATGTAAAGCAGGAGGTGTTGGGATGAAACAGTATCAAGCCCTGCTTCGTAAAAATCTCGGCGGGATAATCGGTGTTGCGCTGCTCGCTGTTCTGACCTCGTTTGCCATGGTGTTTGCGGGCTACTCGCTGTCATTTCTATTTACTGCCTACGAGCAGGAGGGTGACAGAGTAAACGCTCTGATTTACACCTTCTTGATTGTCGCACTGATTTGGCTGATAGCCATGCTGGTCTACTACGCTTCTTTGCTGGCAAAAGCCAAAATTGAGAAGAAAATCAAAAGCGAACTCCGTCACATGGTCGGCAGCAAAATTTCCTCCTTGCGCTATTCCGATTTCACGGAAAGGGACAGCGGGCATTACGTTTCTTGGCTGACCAATGACGTAAACGAAATTTACACACAGTCCTTTGCCACTTTGTTTTCCGCAATTGAGAGTCTGGCTGCCGCAGTTTTTTCCTTGGGCGCGCTCTGCCTACTCAGCCTGTACATTGGAATCGCCGCTGTGATTTTGCTGGTGGTGATTTCCGTCCTTCCGCAGCTCACGAGCAAGCGGCTTCAGGCAGCCAATGCCAAACGCTCCGCCGCACTGGAGGTCAGTACCGAGCGCTACAAGGATGTAGTCATGGGCGCTCCAATCTTTTTTCTTTCAAATCTCCGTGAGCGAATTTGCGGGCGTATTGTATCCGCGTCCGAGAAAGCGGAACAGGACTGCTATCTGTATAACAAGACAAATAGCGCCGTTTCTATTCTGATTGCTACTGCAAGCATGGTGGGACAGGTCATTCTGTTGTTTGTCACGCTGCTGGCGGCGGTAATGGGTTCAACTCCTGCCGGTGCCGCATTGTCCGTCGGCAATCTTGCAGGCAGCTTCTTTAACGGCGCCGGAGAACTGGTGCAGCACTTCATGACGGTCAAGGCATCAAGACCCTTGTGGGAAAAATTCGAAATGGAGTGCACGGACGGCGGCAAAAGCGAAAGCCAAATTGCCGATATTTCCGAAATCAGGCTCGAAGGCGTTTCGTTCCAATACGGTGATCATCCGGTGCTGAAAAACAGAAACGACACCTTCCGTTCTGACGGAAAGTATGCGGTCATGGGCGAGAGCGGCAGCGGGAAAACGACGTTGGTGAAGATTATTTTAGGCTTGCTTGATGGGTACTCCGGGAATGTTTGGTACGGGACGCAAGAGCAAAAAGAGATTGCTTCCGCAAGCCTGTATGACCATATCGCCTATGTAGAGCAACAAGTGTACCTCTTTCAGGACACCGTCCGCTTCAACATTACGCTTGGAAAGCCGTACACGGACGAAGAAATCGCAGCGGTTCTCCGCAGATGCTGTTTGGACGAATATGTGAACTCTCTGCCAAATGGCTTGGACACCGTTATTATGGAGAACGGAAAAAACCTGTCTGGCGGTCAGCGGCAGCGCATTGCCTTGGCTCGCGCACTGATTCGAAAGGTACAGTATGTTATTCTTGACGAGGGTACTTCCGCGCTGGATGAGTCAAATGCTTCGGATATAGAAAAAGGTCTGCTCGATATGCCAGAGCTGGGAGTAATTATTATCACCCACAATCTAAGGGAGTCCATTCGTGAAAAGCTGACCGCTGTATACTCGATGAAATAGTCCTATATGCAATATCTTATAAATCATTTGACTGTTTGCCGAAGGGAGCACTTTTAATGCAAAAAGAAAAGTTTATATTATGCCCCGTCTGCGGCAACAAAACAAGGGTACAGATACGGGAAGATACAGAGCTAAAGAATTTTCCGCTGTTCTGTCCCAAGTGCCATAAGCAGACATTGATAAATGCAAAGCAACTGAATATCACAAAAGCAGAAGTGCCAGACGCTAAGACGCAGAGCCGATAACCTTTTCTCCAACTGTGAGGAAAATGGTTATCGGCTCTGTTTTTACTCGTTTTCTGTTTGGCTTTCCAATGCGGCTTTCGCAGTTGCCCTGACGATTTTCATAGAACGGTCATCGCAGTTGTAAAGCATACGGACGAGATCTTCTACCTCGGAATCTTTGGACGGCTTCTCGGGGTAGAAGATCGAGTTCGCATCAATGGCTAATTCCCGGACGAGCTTTTTGAGGACTTCAAACTTCGGCACTTTTCCCTCATTCTCGATCCTGTATAAGTATCGCTCTGAAATTCCAACTCGTGCGGTCAGTTCCTCGACGGTCAAATCAGACTTATCCCGCGCTGCCTTGATGATTTCTCCGAGCGTTTCAGGTCGTTTCTGCACTGCGCGTTCACCTCCATATATAAATTATACGGATTTCGTTCATGCTGATAATGGCACAGCCGTTCAATTATTGGTGAACTAACAGTACGGTGAAAACTGAACTAAATAAAGATACCGCCCCGCCAAATAAAAAAACGAGGCTTTGACGGGGTCTAAAAACACGCCTATATCCCTCAGATCCGAGTTTTTGGATTGGAGGGATTTTTTATGCGTTGGACTTGGCGCTGTGCAGCTCTGCCCGTCAGAAGCCACCAATTTGATTCACCTGTTTAACGAATCGTCTGCCCGGTGAACTGTTAAAAAAAGTCTGTTTTCATCATCGGGGTATTACGGCTCGAACACTGAACTGACAGACCATTATAACGATGAATTAAACGCACTTGCTTTGCGGCTTCTGCCGCTTTGCAGGTGCGTTTTGCTATATCTGTGCCTTTTGCGTGGCAGCGTAGGCTGCCGCAGCCCTCCGGTTGATCGTTTTGCAATTTTTTCAAAACGATCGATTGGAGGAAATACAAATGGCAGAAGAAAAGTATGCCAAAGCAAAATGCTTTATTCTCTCGCCCGAGGGTTACCAAGAAATCTCGTACTTGGAGCTGTGCCGCAGGCGAGATATGGAGCCGGACTATCAAAACCGGAAATTCATCCCCCTGCATGGGATGCTGATGGAGGTAACGCCGGAGCAGTATGCAGAATTCTACCGAATCCAAAACCGGCAGAGGTACATGGATCGGCGTTCCGCAGACAACGGCGATATTTCTGTGGATATGCTCACCACCGACGAATTCAACGGAGCCGATATCCTTGTGGATCCCGGAGAGTCCGTCGATGAATTGGTTATCCGTAAAATGCAGACGGACAAGCTGCTCGGTTGTCTCTCCCTGTTGGAACAAGAGGAACAGCTCCTGATCCGTGATTTGTTCTATAACGGGCTGACGGAGCGGGAAGCCGCCCAGAAGTATGGCGTTTCGCAGGTTGCGATCCACAAGCGAAAGCTGCGCATTCTGAAAAAACTTAAAAATATGATGATCTGACCGGTTATCAGGCCCCTCACTTTTTGCCATGGAAAGTGAGGGGCTTTCTGTATGCCTCTGTTGTTCTTTGAAAATTGAATCATCCGTCAGCAAATACTTTCCGCCTGCTGTCCCCGCAAGGGATGAGCGGCCCGCTCCTTTTGAGAGCGGATAGTGCGGCAGCACCGCACGAAATACGCCATGACCGGCTGCGGAAAGACAACACCCCGTCCAGTCAAAAGTCGAGCGTTGAAGCGGTGCCATGCGCCGTGAGCCGTCGCAACCAAAGAGGGCGGCCGGGTGAGATCCACGCGGAGGTGAAATTCCTGGGGAACCGATTCGCTATCGGTTATTTGCATGATCGCCGTCTGACCACGGGTGCGAGGCAAATATGGTCGCAAAACGCAAAACGATCAAACCGGCCCAAGGGCATGACACCCACCCTTTGCGGTTATCCATGCCCTTGGGCTTTTACTTACACCATACGGAGGTATACAGAGATGAAAACAGTTTATCGCGGCGAAGTCTACTACGCAGAGCTTTCTCCCGTCATTGGCAGCGAGCAGGGCGGCATTCGCCCCGTCCTTATTTTACAGAACAACACCGGCAATCGTCACAGCCCCACTACGATCATTGCGCCCATCACCTCGGTGCAGAAGAAAAGCTCCCTGCCCACACACATCGTCATTGATTACGATTTCCTCGAAAGTGTGTCCGTCGTCCTGCTGGAGCAGATCCGCACGATCGACAAAGAGCGGCTTTCCGATTGCCTCGGCAAAATCTCCGTGCAGGATATGCAGCGGGTGGAATCGGCCATGGCGGTAAGCCTTGGCATGAGGTGGCGGCATGACAGATAAGAGCTGTGCCGCACTCGCTTATGGGCTGAATCTGCTCCGCCTGCTGCGTTCCATGGCGCTGATCTCAGAGGTGGAATACCAACGCATCTTCCGCTTGCAGGTCGAGCATTATGACCCGCAAAAAAAGTTATGTCTGGTTCCTTAATTCTCGCCATTCTCGCTGGATGTATGCAAACTCATGTGGTATCCTTCGTGTTGCCGCAGAGGAAAGCGGCTATCACAAAGCGGAGCGATCCGCAGAAAGGAGATCAGCATGAGAAAAACCGTTACCGAATTGGCGATGCCGGAGCAAAGCCAACGCCTTATCCGACTGGCACCCTATACGCGGGTATCCAGCGGATCCGACGATCAGCTTCATTCCTTCGCCGCTCAAGTCAAGTATTATACGGAGTATGCGGCGGCCCACCCGGAATACGAGCTGGTGGACATCTACGCAGACGAAGCGGTTACCGGCACACGGATGGACAAGCGGGATGATCTGAACCGCCTGCTTCGGGATTGCCGAAAAGGTAAAATCGACCGCATCATCACCAAGTCCGTTTCCCGCTTCGCCCGGAACACTACTGAACTATTGACCATGGTGCGTGGGCTGAAAGAGCTTGGCGTCAGCATCTACTTCGAGGAGCAAGGGATCGACACTGCAACCATCGACCTTGAAATGATCCTCACATTTCCCGGCATGGCAGCGCAAAAGGAGTCAGAAACCATCTCCGAAAACATGCGCTGGAGCTATCAAAAGAGAATGGAATCCGGAGATTTCAACTGCTGCAAGGCCGCCTATGGGTATGAGCTCATAGACGGCCAACTTTATATCAATGAGGCGGAGGCAGTGGTCATTCGCCGGATCTTCGACCTCTATCTGCAGGGCTGCGGGAAGCAGGCCATCGCCGACCAGCTCAATGCGGATGGCATTCCACGGAGATACGGCTACAAGACATGGCATCTCAACGCAATCCACTATATCCTGAACAATGAACGGTATATGGGCGATGCGCTGCTCCAGAAGAACTACACCACGGAAACCCTGCCATTCCGCAAAAGAAGAAATCGCGGAGAAAAGCCACAGTATTATGTGGAGAACAGTAACCCTGCCATTGTCAGCCGGGAAATCTTTCAAGCAGCGCAGGCACTTCAACAGCGTAAAACTGCCGGGGGATCAGCCCCAAAGAATCGCTACCCGTTCAGCGGAGTGCTGAGATGCCCTGTCTGCGGCCACGCTTATCGCAGACAGGTGACCAACGGTACAGCCTTCTGGCTCTGCTCTTATAAGGCATCCGGACGCTCAGAATGCGCCAGTGATCGAGTGCCGGAGAACACGGTCAAGGATGCCTTTATGCGCATGAGCGGCAAGCTGGCAGACAATCGGGAAGAACTGCTGGGCGATCTGATCCAGCAGCTTGAAAAGCTGCAAAGCCGCACCAGTGGCAGCGGTGAGCGCATCTATCAGCTCAACCGCCAAATCGCAGATGTAAATGCCCAGGACCTTGTCGTCGCACAGCTCCACAGCAGCGGCATCCTCAACAATGCCGAATACGCCGCCCAGTCTGGAGAGCTGAATCGGAAAGTCAGTGAGCTTCGATCTGAGCGCCGCCGAATCCTAATGGAGGATGAGGATAACGAGGTCATCGAATCCCTGAGAGCGCTGGATGAGATCATGGCCGACTATGCTCCAACCGGAGATTTTGACGAGGACCTGTTCGGGCAGATCGTTGAAAGCATCACAGTGGTCAGTAAAAATGCGCTCCGCTTCTGCCTTGCCGGGGGCCTTGCGCTGGCCGAGCGCATCTGAGGGGGGCTGGACATGAAGAAACGAAACATTCCCTTCGGCTACCAGTGGGAAAATGGAATCATTACAGCACATCCGGCTGAAAGCAAAATCGTGATCGAAATTTTTGCGGCCTATATCGCCGGGCGATCCCTGCTGCAAATCGCAGAGGCGCTGAACAAAAATGGCATCGAGTATCTGCCCGGCGTTATCGGCTGGAACAAAGCACGGCTCAAGCGCATGATCGAGGATGCCCGCTATCTCGGTACGGAATCTTTTCCGGCCATAGTCGAGCAAACCGCCTTTGACAAGGCGCAGGTAATCAAATTCGACCGGAACACGCAAAAGTATATCGACCGCACAGCAGAGATCCGGACACTTCCGGTTCCGGTATGCTGCGCAACCTGCGGGGTACCTATGCGCCGTCTCCATGACAGCCGCACCTCCCATCAGGAAAAGTGGGTATGCCAAAGCTGCGGTATGACCATCAAGATCACAGATACCGATCTGCTGAGTGCCATCACCGATCGGCTGAACGAGCTAATTGCCGACCCGGAGCAGGTCCATTACACCCCGGCAGTCAGCGAGCCGTCCTTGGAGCTTCTGCGTCTGAAGAACGAGATCGGCAGGATGCTGGACGGTACGATGATTGATAAGGAGCTGCTGAAAAACAAAATATTTGAATACGTTTCCCGGCAATATGATGAGTTGGATGCGGGCGAGCGTATTACCATGGAGATGAGAGTGGCTCTGTTAGATACGGGGCTGCTCTCCTCCTATTCGACGGAGCTGGTAAAAGCCATTGTTACCGCCATCACCCTTCACGCAGATAAAGGCGTGACCCTTACCCTGAAAAACGGCCAGCAGGTCAGAAAGGAGCGATCGGATGGAGCGCATGAACACAGCGCCTAAACGGGTACGAACCATTCCGGCAACTGTGCAGCCGCTGAATGTATATAGCACAGAGTATCTTCTCAAGCGTGTGGCGGCCTACTGCCGGGTGTCCACCAAGCAGGAAGAACAGCTCAACAGCTACGAAACACAGGTGCGTTATTACACGGATCGCATCAACCGGGAACCCGGCTGGAAGCTGGCGGGCATTTACGCCGATAAGGGCATTACCGGCACCAGTATGAAAAAGCGGGATGAATTCAACAAGCTCATCCGCCAATGCAAGCGCGGCAAGGTGGACATGATCATCGTCAAATCCATCAGCCGCTTCGCCCGGAACACGCTGGATTGCCTCAAGATCACCCGAATGCTCCGGGAGCTTAAGGTAGATGTGTACTTCGAGGAACAGAATCTGCACAGCATAGATCCTTCCTCGGAATTTTACATCTCCATCTACGGCTCCGTCGCCCAAAGCGAATCTGAGAATATCAGCCACAATGTGGCATGGGGAAAAGCCCGAAGTGCCAAGAATGGAAATGTGTTCTTTGCCTATAAGTCCTTCCTCGGCTATCGCCGGGGTGCGGACGGCAAGCCAGAGATCGACCCGGAGCAGGCAGACACAGTACGCCGAATCTACGACCGCTTCCTCGCAGGGAACAGCCTACAGCAGATCGCAAACGGTCTGACTGCGGACGGCATTCCGACGCCCATGGGCAGAACGGTATGGCAGGCCAGCGTCGTGCAATCGATCCTTTCTAACGAGAAATACAAGGGGGACGCTCTGCTGGGCAAAACCTATGTGGAGGACTGCATCAGCAAAAAGGTCCGGGTCAACGCTGGGGAACGGCCCCAATACTATGTGGAGAACAATCATCCGGCGATCATTGATGCAGCCACCTTTGCCAGAGTACAGGAGGAACTGGCCCGTCGTGCTTCCAAACGCAAGGTCAAGCAAACGGGCACCACTACGGAACAGGGCAAATACTGCGGCAAATACGCCCTAACGGAGCTGCTGATCTGCGGCGAATGCGGAACGCCATACCGTCGCTGCACATGGACCGTAGGCGGGAAAAAGCGGATCGTCTGGCGATGCATCAACCGGCTGGACTACGGTAAAAAATACTGCCATCACTCGCCGACGATGGAAGAAGCACCGCTGCAAAATGCCATCATGGATGCAGTTTTGAAAACAGCGCAGATCGACCCGAATATCCTGCAAACCCTCAAACAACACATTCAGTTGGGCCTCGGTGCCGGGGCTGGAGAGGACAAGAGCGTTGAAATACAGATTCGCATTGCGCAGATCGATCAGGAATTCAAAAACCTGCTGAACAGCGTGACCGCCGAAAATCAGCAGGAGCTGCTCACAGATCCCCGGATTAAGGAGCTGATGACAGAGAAACGCCAGCTTGAAAAGGAACTGGCGGAATACGCTGCCGCCGAGCAGCACCGGCAGAATACGGCCTCCCGACTGGACAATATCTTCACCATCCTCGACGGCATGAAGAATCATCCGCTCACCTATGACGATGCAGTGGTACGCCAGATCCTGCAATGCGTCATCGTAGAGTCCAAGGAGAAGGTCAAGGTGGTGTTCATCGGCGGCATGGAAGTAGAAGCTGAGGTGGAGCAATAACATCACTTAACAACTTCACGCTTCTACGTTTTAATAGCCGCTATTGGAATCCTTCTATCAGAGAAATTTCAATGGCGGTTATCCTTCAAAGGAACTTAGAACCATAATTTTTATATGATTTCAGCTGTATCCCTTGAAAATTTACGAGAAACACAATATAATGTAAATTGAGTATGTGTATGGATCAAAAGACATATTGCTTATAGGAGGGGAAACAATGGATAATAACGCCGTCTCTTTTGAGGAGAATTATATTTTTAGAAACAACAGGTCTATTACCTCCAATAACGATATTGCTTTAACGGAATTCGTAGCTAATGCATGGGATGCCGGTGCGCATAATGTGGACATTACTATACCCTTTGAGGAACACGAGAAAATCGTTGTTGAAGACGATGGAACTGGTATGACTGATGAGGAATTTCGCAGCAGATGGATGACATTGAATTACGACCGTCAAAAGCGGCAAGGCAAGGATGTCCTATTTCCAGCAGATGTCGAAAGTTCAAAAAGAATTGCATACGGGAGAAATGGTGTAGGCCGCCATGGGATGCTATGCTTTGCCGACAGTTATACCGTAGAAACATGGAAAGATGGTAAGTGCAATACTTACGATATAGCAGTTTCTAAGGGGGATTCTCCATTTAGAATTCTCAAGCACATCACTGATAATAGGGCTGGACATGGTACAAGAATAAGCACATTCGTGCTTAGACACTTGCCAGATGCAGCTGCAATGACAGATATACTCTCTGCGCGGTTCTTGTATGACCCGAAGTTCGTTGTAAAAATCAATGGCAAGCGTATTGATTTATCTCAACACAAAGGTGTCGTCTTTTCAAAGGAATTTATAACACCAACCAAGGCTAAATTATTGATGACAGTTGTTGACTCTGAAAAGACAGCTGCAAAATCACAGCAACATGGCATTGCGTTTTGGGTTTCTGGTCGCTTGGTAGGACAGCCTTCGTGGACATATGGAAAAATAACTTTCCTTGATGGAAGATTTAAAGCAGCAAAAAGATATACCGTAATTATAAAATCCGATGATTTGATTGATGATGTCCTACCTGATTGGAGTGGCTTTATCGACTCAGCTCAGATGGAAAGCGTTTATCATTGTGTCAAGGCTGAGGTCGATCAATTCATAAAATCAGTAATGCAAAGCCATTTGAGCGAGATTAGGCTAGATGTTATAAGAGATGTTCGGGATGAACTGGAGGAGTTGAATGTTACTGGGCAACGGAACATATCTGCCTTTATTGAGAAAATGACGGATGTTAATCCTGTCATTACACCAGATTATCTGCATAGCGCTGTTGAAGTGATGATATCTATCGAAAAAGCCAAAAAAGGAGAATTACTCCTAAGTCAGTTGGGGCGGATGACACCAGATCAGCTTGACAAACTAACAGATATACTCAGCACATGGAATGTTGATGATCTTGCAACTGTAATTGGGGAAATAGATAAGCGCATAGTGGTTATTGAAGCTATTCAGCGTATATACAACGACAAAACAACTGAAGAATTGCACACATTACATCCGCTCATACTTAACTCTAGATGGCTGTTTGGCGCACAATTTGATTCTCCGATGTTTATGTCAAATTCAACCTTAACAACGATTGTTAAAGGCCTGTTTAAGGATGAGGATTACGACTTGGATGCGATAAACAGCCCGAAGCGTAGACCGGATATTATTTGTCTTAAGCGATACTCGTTGAAGGCTGTATGTACGGATAGAATCGATCCTACTGCCGGTGAAATAATGAAGCCTGATCAAATTTTGATTATTGAGGTGAAGCGAGGAGGATTTGAAATTACTGCTGATGAGGTAAATCAAGTGGGATTCTATGCTAGACAAATCCGCAAATCTGCCCAACTACATAGCTCTGCGACTATTGATGCATATGTAGTCGGCGCAAAGCTTGGAGATATCGATCCAGAGAATAATACGACAAGCGCTAACATTCATGCTGTGACCTATGGTCAATTGGTTGACACTGCAAGTGGGAAGCTGTTCAGACTAAGGGAGCGGCTCAAAGAACACTATGATTCATTAGGGCAAGAGAGTATTGTGGAACAAGCGCTTAGGGATAGCAAACAGCTAAAGATGGACATTTAAAATCGAAGTCAAGCGTTGTTGTGGTATTCGAGAGTTCAGTTCCCTCGACTGAAGTCGCCAAAATATCTTTTTTATGTGACGAGGACACTAAACGAAAAATGCCTAAAATAGGGCGTTTTTTCTTTGTTTTTTACGAGCATAATGTTAATGCAAAGTGAACTTTGGAATCGTAAAATTTGATAAAAAATGACGCTATTACATACACTATTACCGTCCTGCGTGCAGCGGAACAGCGCCACATCGCTGATGGACGGCGTTGCATAGGGGTATACGGTGACGTCAATGCTTGCCGTTGCCTGTCTGCCGCGGCTGTCGGTCAGCTTGACGGTCGCGGTCAATGTGCCGCTACTCTGGATCACGCCGCCGGTGCATACGTTCGCCGCGCCCGTTTGCGCCATGCCGGCGCCGCTGAACGCATAGGATGCGATCGTTGCGCCTGTGCCTGCCGTCCCCGCTGCGGTCATCTTGATCTGAGAAAACGACTGCAACAGGATTTCCCATCCGCCGATGGTTGGATTGCTGTTGACGATCTCCACAGATGCCGTCACGGACGGTACGATCGACGCCGGGACGGTCGCGGCGAATGTGGTTACATCCGTGGTGCCGACCTGATTGCCGGCTGCGTCATACGTCCATAGGGTCAATGTGGCGCTGCCGCTCGTGGCATTAGGAATCTGCGCAAGCCATGCCGATGGCAGGGCGAACGTTTGCGTCGTGCCAACATCCGTAAAGGTCTGCGTGGCGCTGCCGAGCTTGACCTGCAGCTTGTGCGTATAGGCGCTGTTATAGCGCTCAATCGTGACCGTACCGGCCGTTTCGCCATCAATGGGTAGCGTTGTCGGCTTGGTCTTGATCTTGCTGTTATACGGCGTGTACGTTACGATGAGCTGCGGAACGAGGCTCCCGGTCTTTGCAAAGAATCTTGCATGATTGTCCAAACTATCGTTGTAAACGACAAAGCCGTAATTTCCGCTGTCGGCCAGCACCATGGCGGTGACGTCAACCTCCGTCCACTTTTGGGACGGGAATTGCGCGGATTTTTCTCCGGCGCTTGTGTTCGCCGGTTGGTTGTTCCATGTCACCGTGGCGGGGTTCCAGGCTGCCGTATTTCGCCGGATTGCAAAGCTTTTCAGGTTGCTGCTATAGTCTCCGGTAGCGGGGTAGAGCCGCAGCTTTGCGGCCGTGATCGTCCCCTCGATGCCGGAAAGGTTAAATGCAACGAGCATGCGCTGCTGCCATCCGGCCGTGGTCGTCGTAACATAGGTAACGCCGGAAAAAACGCTCGTACTGCTGCGGTTGTTCAATCCGCGCGTACCGGCGATGGCGTAGGTTTCGCCGGCATAGTTATTGCTGCGGTTGGAATTTGTCGTATGGTCGGAGGTCACGCCGCCGCCCTGCTCGACCGTTCTTACGCGCTTATAATAGCTTCTGACGTCCCCGATCTTGGACGGGGTTAAAGTAATACTCGCCATTATACAAGCCTCCCGCTGAACATGATGCAGCGATTATCACCGCTGCCCGCAACGTAAAAGTCCATCAACTGTCCGGACACGCCGATGGTCAGCTGCTGGATCTGCGCCGTGTTGACGTACAGCTTGCCAGCCGCAAAATACGCAATGGCGTTTTGCGTGGATACGGTGGTTTCGTCGCCGGTGAAAAAATACAGGATGTCGTTTTCCAGCTTGAGCTTGACGGCGCTCGTGCTCTCGCCGATGACCACGCCGCCATTGACCGTAGAGGTCTCGGCGATGTAGCGGATAAATGATTGGATCTCCGCAAATTGGCGCTGCGTCTGACCGGACAGGCTGCTGATGCTGTCCGTCGTCTCCGTAAAATTGATTTCCACCTGACCGGCAAGCACGGACAATTCGGTCAGCACGGTCGATTGCAGCGTCTCAAAATCACTGGTTTTGGTGTATTGTTCGAGCGCTGTTACGATGATGCTCTCCGCTCGCTGGATGATCGTCGTATCCTGCTGGATTTCCTCCTGTGCAATGATGTGGGCCGCGCCGGTGGTGGCATATTCGGATGCAACCGCATGGAGTATGCTTGCCTGCTGCGCAGCTGCGCCCTGCTGCACCTGCTGCGTGTAGGATGATCGCTCGGCGCCAAGGACAAAGGAGTTGTTTGCCGGGTTGTCGATATACTCCTTGAGCTTTGTGCAGTCGTACACCGCATCGATGCCGTTCGGCGCGCTCTCGACGATGATGCGCTCCAAAAACCGGAACGCCTGTATGGTCGGATCCGCATTGTGCAGATCGATGGCCGTGGCTTCTACCGTCTCCCGGAAAACCGATGCCTTTTTGGCCAGGTAGTCCTGCGCTTTGGTAAGCAGGTTCGACGGAACCGTCACGTCGTCCCATGTCGTTTCTTTCCTCGGTGCGAAGATGCGCCCGTACTGCGCGACCTTGGCGGTATCCTCGATAAAATTCAGGCCGTTGTTTACGCTGCCGATGATGAGCCGCGCCCCGTTTTCATCCTTTGCGCCGAGCGGATAGACCGCGGTATAGGTGTCAGCGGCGGAGTGTTCGCAAAAGAGATCGACGATGTTCTCGCCGTACCGGATATGCTGCTCGGCCGTATACGGAAGTTCCGCGAGGTAATCGAGATACCTTTCGCCGCTTTCGTACCGAATGATCAGATGACCGCCGAGCGGATCCAGCAGGCGGGTTTTTACAACGTCCCATGCGCTGAGCCTGTCCACGCTGGATCGCACAATGTAGTCGTTCGGGTCGGTCACGGTACAGTTACCGATCCGGAACCGCTGCGATTCCGTGACGCTCTCATTGTGCTTGAAAATCGCAAACTCGAAAAAGTCCTGCACGCTGCCGGAGAAGTCGAACGGCTCGATAACGCTGTCGACCAAATACCCGAGATCGCCCTCAAAGTACAAATACAGCGATTTGCGCAGTCCTTGCTTCTTCGTGAGTAATCTGCCCTGCCACACGATCGAAACGCCGTCATACACCGTCGCAGCGGTGTTTAACACGGACATGTGCGCATAGGCCGGATGATCCGGGTAAATGGTTCCTTCCAGCGTGCCAAAATCATTATCGGCGCGCGTAAGGATGGGGGAGACCATACGCGCGCTCAATATGTTCCGGTCGAACAGGATGGTATCGCCGCACAGTACCCGATACATTACAACGATCCCTCCCTGTACTGGAACAAGATGGTCCCGGTTCCGCTCACCGTAACGGCCGTTTGGCCCTTGCGCAGAACCAGATCGGCAATCGTCCATGTGCCTGCGGAGAGCGTCTTTTCGTACGCCGCGCCGCCGATGGACCATGCCAAAGTCATTTCCGCCGATACCGTCACGGACGGCACGACGGGCATATCCTCGTTGAGCAGGCTGATTTCCGCGCTGCCGGTGACAGCCTGTTCGACCGTCGTCAATGCGTCCTTGTAAAAGTACGGTTCGCAGTCCAGAGAGAAACTGACAGCAGCAAGCACGCCCCACACATCCACAGACCCAACGGCCACTCTGCCGACCAAATGCCGCCCCGGGTCATGCGAGATGCGGATCTGCCCTTTATAGCCATGCAGCGCGGACGCCAGAGAGCGGGAAAGGGACAGTTCCGTTTCCCCCTCTGTGAGCGTCTTTTTGCCGGTGACAGAAAAGATGCGGTTGTTGTAGGTCACGATACCGTCGATGGCGGTCAGATCGATATCTCCATCATGGCCCCAGATGGTCACCTTTTGTGACTTGATTTCCGCTTGCGGAACGGAAAAGGGCAGCAGCCGCAGTCCGAAATCGTCCCATGTGTTGTAGCTGCCGATGGTCAATGATTCAGGCATTGGCGGTACTCCTTTCCTGCAGCGCGGCAACGCGCCCAAATTCGTCGTTCATTCCCGGCGCCATTTCTCCGATGAGCGTGTGTTTGTCCAGATATACGCCGCCGGTTCCGATCTTCGGGAGATACTTTTGCAGCAATGTTACGATGCCGGAATAATCGGCCGTCGCGGCCGCGGACGAACTTTGCTGCAGGATAGAATACTGCTCCGTTGGATGGGCGATGGTCTTTGCCAGATCGTTGTATGCGGCGGCTTCCTTTGCCGTCAGCACGCGCTCACCCTTGTGCAGCTCCGCAATAAAGCCGTCATACGGAACGTATGAGAGACCTTTGGCAAAGGAACCGGATACGTTCCCGCCAAACCGTGTCAAGCCGCCGACAACGAGCCGGTTATATCGGTCGACGGCGCTCTTGTAGATCGGGTACGCGCTGTTCAATCCACTGGCCGCTGCAATGCCGGTTTCATATGCGCTCGTCCTAGCCGCTTCGGACTGATTCAGCGATTCGATAGCTTCATCGACGGCTTTCTTGAACTTCTGCCATTCCGGGTCGCATTCGGCATTCATGTCGGCGATCGCGCTCGCTATGGTGTCGGTATTTGCGCCGACCTCGTTCATCTTGTCCATGACGATCTTCAGCTCGTCGTCGGAGAGCTGCGCAAACGACGCCAGATAATTGGCGCTGTCCTGCGTACCATCGGCAAACCGTGATGCAAATTCGCCGATGCCGGCAATGTTGCGCCCCTGCAAATTCGCAAGGTTATCGGAATATCTCTGCTGCCATGACAATTGGCTGTCGATGGCTTTGTTCATCTCGTCGAACGAGGTGATGGATTCCTCGCCGAGCGTGTTGAACAGGCCGGTCACGCCGGATAGGTTTTCTTTGGCGGAGTTATAGTAGCCCTGCCAGATCTCATCCATCGCCGCCTGATTTTCCTCGATGACGGTTCTGAGCTCAGAGAAAGTCTCTCCGACCGCTTGCGTAGTCCCCTGCGTAGAACCGCCCAGAGATTCAATATCGGCATTAAGCTGCGCAACCTGTTCATCCACCTGCCGCATCACTTCCGTAGCGCGTTCTACTTCCGTTTCGTACGGCTGCAACTTTGCTAAAATAACAGCGTATGAGGTCGCAAGCTCACGGGTGATGTTTGTGCTGCTTTGGTACTGTTGCATGACCTCCTTTTCTTTTGGTGAAAGTCGATCATATGCCAAAAGCCGCGCCTCTTGCGCATTTTTCAGGTTCTTTTCGGCGGTGGCCTGTGTTTCGATAGCACCCGCATACGAATCTGCAAGCGACTGCATCTTTTGCATTTTGGAATAGTTTTCGATCCACACTTTGATAGCATCGGCGCTCATGTTGACTGCGCCCGTCTGCTCGTCAAAGGAAACGTTCAGACCTTCCATGCTATCGTTGAGTTTGTCGCAGATCGTTTGCATTTTGATTTGGTCGCTTGTGGTTCCTTCGTATGCAGCCGACATGCGCATGAGTTCATCGGCCAGACTTACCGCACTTTCCTCCTGCATGGAAAGTTCTTCGCCCATGTTGGCAACCGATTCGGCTGTTTCCTGTATGGAATCCTTTAGTCGCTTCGACTCCTCTCGGCAGGCAAACATTGCATCGGATGCTTCGTATAATTCTGGATTCGTTTTTCTCAGGGAACTGTCAAGCAGGACTATGCCGCCGATGAGCGCGCCGATAACGGCTGCGACTTTCATAACTGGTGATGCAAATACAAGCATTGCCTTGTTCCACAAGGCTTGTGCCGCTGTCGCGAGACCGATTTTTTTCGTCAGCACGCCGACAATAATCTGTTGCGCTGTTAGCGCACCGCTTTCCGCAAGTGTTGCCACGCTTGTCTCCATCATGGCGAGTGCAAGATGCACCTGTGTTTCCTGAAAAGACTGGACCACCTTTTGCACCGTTTTGATCACCAGCAGCGACCCGTACGCCGTTGCAAGTCCCGTTACGGCCGCCGTAGCAAGCGGCATTTCCGTGCGGATATAGGTGATCGCGCCGCGGATACCACGCTCGTCGATTGCTTCGGCAAGACCGGTTGTAAACTTACCGACCGCCGTTGTCCCCTTGGTCATTGCCGGAATCAGCCGGCTGCCGATTGCCGTGCCAATGTTTTGGATCGCGAGCTTTGTTATGCGCTGCTGGTTTGCAAGGCTGTCGGATGTGCGGGCAAAGTCGCCCTGCGCGTCGGCGGAAACACTCAAAAGGTAGTTATACCGCAGCGTGACCTGCTCTGCCTGCGTCATGGCCGAATAGGATTTTTTGATGCCCTGCGACAGCGCGTAGGCTTCGAGGTTTGCCACGCTCATGTTGATGCCGAGCTGCTTGAGCGGTTCCGTCTCGCCGCTGATGCCGGAACGGATTTTCGCAAATGCTTCGTCGTTCGCGATGTTGAAAAACGATGCAAAGTCTCCGGACAGGCCGAGGCCATAGTCCTGGATGCCGTCAATACTGCCCTCGATTTTCTCCATGGCGCCCTTGCCGAGCAGCGCGTCGAGGTATTGGAGCATCACGTCGTTCTTTTCGACGATGACGCTGGGATCATTGAGATCCTTGTCCGCAAACTGCCGGTCGATCTCGCACATGTCCTGCACGATCGCCTTGTCGCTCTTGAGCACGTCGAACACAATGCCGTTGATCTTGATCTGCGGACGCTCAAACGTCAGTCTGATCTCTCGCATGATTGCCTCCGTTATTCAGCGCTCGCCGTGAACGCCTTGGTCGTGGGGTTAAACGTGCCCTCGATGAAGTCGCCGACCTGATGCAGGTTGCCGGACACCTTGACGGTTTCGATGGCCTCGCCGGAAACCTCCGTGATCTCCACCGCCACGCGGAACTTGCGGGCCGGGTACGCGCCGGTCGTAGCCGTTTTGTACAGGTCGACGCGCACATAGTCAAACTCGGCGTCCGCGCCGGTCTTTTGATTGCGGCCGACGTCGTACAGCGCCATGACCGCCGCATCGTCGTTGATCAAATCGCTGTTGAACGGGAACACGTTCTCATAACCGACGATCGAGCCGGATGCGGACTTGTTGTGGATATATGCGGTCTTATCGACCTTGGCGGAGGGGGATTCGCTCAGGGAAGTAAAGCCGGTACCCATCAGCGAGTATTCCTCTGCCGATGCGGTCCCGGTGTTCAGATAGTCCGCAATGCGGTGACGAATAACTTTGTCCATAGTTAATTCCCTTTCGTGTAGATTGCTTGAATTTGAATCTGGTATGTCCCGACGTCGTTTTCCTCCGACAGATCGTAGAGCATACCGTTTGTGCAGGTGATGCTGTCAAAGACTGCTCCGTCCGCGGCTGGCAGCGTGCGGCTCATGTTCCGCTCCCACAACCATCGGTCGAAAGCGTCAAAGAACTCGCTGTTTTCGAGGCGGGCGGCGTCCTCGATGGTGTAGTTGGTCGCGTACAGTACAAAACTGTGCTGTATCTCCCGCTTGCCGTCGAGATAGGCCTTGCGCAGCTGCGTGCCGCTGGATGAGAGGGCATAGCTTGTCGGGTTGAGGTCGGCCAGATCGATTTGTATCCCGCCGCCGGCTTCGGTCAAAAGCGGGCACTCCAAAAGGAACGCCCGCACGGCTTCGATGATGCTCATGATTTTGCCCTCGCTTTCTCTGCTTTGGCAATGCTTGCAGCTCCGGCCAGAATACCATCCAAGTGTTGTGCTTTCATTCGCTCGAACCACATCTTGCCGCGTTGGCCGGTTCCACGGTTTTCATAATATTGCTTTTTGGCGTATGGCGCGATATACCGCACATCGCCGCTGCCAATGATCGTACCAAGGACACCGGAGCGTTTCAATACGCCGGTGCGCATTGGTACAAGCGGATCGCAATGGCGCAAAACGCTGATATCGACATACTCCTGCGTTTTCCGAAACAAGTCGGTGCGCTGCGGCCCGAACGTGCGATTCCAAGAGAGCCTCGCGTTGCAGAATTGGGTATGCACATTGGAATCGCTTGGCGTCCTGATTATCACGCTCATTTCGCACCCACCTCCCAATGCCACATGCATGGACTACCGTCGTGCTTGGTATCGACCGCAGTGATCAGCAGCGCATCGTAGTCCTTGACGAGCTGCGTGATCGTATAGGCATCGGTGATCTCCTTGTCGATTGCGCCTTTGACGATCCGGCTCTTTCCGTCTCGGCAAAGCGGCGGGGAAGGGGAGACGTATGGCACAAGGATGGTTGCCGCGTCTCCCGTCGTCATGCCGGTGCGCTCTGCATTGACGCGCCGCACCTCGTCCCAAAACACGCGGCCGAGCGGCACGCGCGTGTAGCCCGTGCCGTCGAACGCATACAGGGTAGCTTCCGTGTTGGTGTACATCAGTACCAGTACACCCCCCGAAACAGCAGGCCGGTTTCTGCAAGATACCGGTGCGCCGCCGACCGCAGTCCGCTTTCCGTCGAGCGTGCAACGGCCTCCGGGCTTTGATAGGAGACAGAATAGCTGCCTGTTTTTTCGGAGGCGATTCCGGCTGCGCCGCCTGCCGCCGACTGCGCGCCTTGCAGCACGTCCGCCATAGCGCAGACGGCCATCTTGATTGCTTCCATCGTGCTGTTTTCGGCGGCTCTGCCGCTTGTCAGCGCGTCCAGATGCGCGGACGCATCCCGCACCCTTGCAGGCCAATCAGCGGCCGATATGGCGCTCCCGCCATATGTGCCGGTATAGTAGTCGTAATCCGCGTAGATCATGCGCCGGATCGCCTCCTTTGTGCGTTAGTTATCGGACTTCTTGTCCTCGCCATCGGGCTGCTTTTCTTCACCCTTGGGCTTCTTGGCCTCGCCATCGGGCTGCTTATCTTCGCCCCTAGGCTTCTTTGCCGGCTTTACCGGCAATCCCACGTTACGTGACATACGCATTTCCCTCCTTAACCGGCAGCCTTGTGATGCAGGTAGATACCGGCGGTCTTGTTTTCGTACACATCGGCAAGACCGTACGCGCGATAGAAGAACAGCCACGCGTCGCTCGACTGGTTCGCCTCCGGCGTGATGACCTTGTTGACCGTGTGCTTGGGATACTGCATGAGCGCCGACTTGTGGATGATCATGAAGTTGATATCCGCGCCGGTCGTCGCAGTCTTGGAGTAGCCGCCGGCGGTCTCACCGTCGGTGGTGCCGTCGAGCAGCGTGATCTGCGTGTAGAAACGGCTCTGCGGCACCTTGATCACGTTGGAGAACGAACCGAGCACCTCGCGGCTCTTGGTCGTGTCGAGATCCTCGATGAGCCCCTTGAGCGTCGGCGTGATGAAGAGCAGGCGGCCCTCGTACGGCACCTCGTCCTCGTCCATCTTGTTGTTCGCGGCACGCAGTGCCTCGATTACCGATGCGCCGGTGGAGAGCGTGGCGCCTGTGGCGATCTTGGAGATACCGGTCGTGCCGGCGTACTGCGCAAAGCGGAACGCATCGAGCTCCGGACCGACCTTGGTGCGGATGAACTCGGACGCCAGTTTGCCAAAGGCAACGCCGGCGGTTTCCTCGTTGTCCATCGCGTCCACCTCGAACTTGCGGCCGCGCTCATAGTTGAACTGCACCTTCTCGTTGGTGAGCGTGACAGAGCCCTTGACGTAACCGCTGTTGCGGTCATAGTCGGCCAGACCGTCCATGCTCAGCTTGGGAATGATGATCTCGTTCGCGTTCGCACCCTGCTGCGCGGTCTGCGGATCGCTGTCGAGGATGGACGACAGGGACGCGAGCTTGTACACCTCATCGAGGAGGCTGATATCCGCCGCAAGGCTGGCAGACCGGCTAAAACTGCCGAAATAGACGACAAAAATAATTCCCGACAAGTTGTCGGGAATTTAGAAAGTGCAGATATTGTCGGACAGGAAGCCGGTGAAAGCGGCAGACAGGTGCAGCGCTACATCCGCCTGACAGAACTCACCCCAGAGCTTCAGCAGATGGTGGACGAGAAGAAGATCGGCATGACCCCCGCCGTGGAAATCTCCTACCTCAAGCCGGAGGAACAGCAGATGCTCCTGACTGCCATCGACAGCGAGCAGGCAACGCCGTCGCTCTCGCAGGCGCAGCGTATGAAAAAGCTCTCCCGCGACGGCAAGCTCAACGACGACACCATGCTGGACATCATGATGGAGCAGAAGAAGCCGGAGGGATATAACGTCGTCCTCTCGGCGGACAAGCTGCGCAAATACTTCCCGCGCTCCTATACGCCGCAGAAGATGGAGGAAACCATCCTGAAGCTGCTGGACGCATGGCTGCGCAAGCGCCAGCGTGACCAGTCCAGATAACCGAATACGACCGCAGACAACCACGACACCGACCGGGCAGAGAGCTTTCTTTGCCCGGTTTTGTCATATCCAGAGAGGAGCAAAGCCATGTATATCAACACGTTCAAGTATAAGCCGGAGGACGTTTCCTGCGTCCTCTGTACGGAATATGTCAAAAAGCTGGGCTGCACCGCCCTGTCCTGCCCCTGCCTTGCCGAGCGTATGGAAGCCGGTACGGTGGGCTATGCGGAGGCCGTCGCGGAGCTGTTTCCGTACCGTCCGCGCCTGACCGCAAGAATCATGCGGCTGGCGGAGAGCTTTCCCGGCACCATGTGGCAGGACAACGCCCACAGGAAGCGCATGGAGACCCTGCGGCTGCTGCTGGGCTGCCGCAAGGAGCGCGACACGCCGGAGTTCTTCGCCGCGCTGTATCTGCTGACCTCCAACAAGGAGCTTGCGGACAGGACCTTCAACTGCTTCTTCCGCGGCGGCATCGACTTCCGCTACGCCCGCAGGCGCGGCATCTCATCCCATGACTACA
>ERZ857882.1159-NODE-1159-length-31764-cov-5.237567_pt1 | contig 31764 bp, 27 predicted proteins | sample MGYA00519697_ERZ857882 | MGnify/ENA primary metagenome ERZ857882 (study PRJEB31778, sample SAMEA3449373) | human gut metagenome | biome: human gut; feature: human-associated habitat; material: faeces | place: United Kingdom | collected 2010/2012 ...
GGAGCACCTCCTCCATGGCCACCTCCATGCCCGGCACCCAGTTCAGGGAGTCGAACACGCGGAACACGTCGATGCCCCGCTGGGCGGCCTCCTCCACAAAGGCGCGGACAAGGTTGTCGGGATAGTTGGCGTAGCCCACCAGATTGGAGCCACGCAGCAGCATCTGGAAGGGGATGTTGGGGATCTTCTCCCGCAGCAGCCGCAGACGCTCCCAGGGGGACTCATGCAGGAAGCGGTAGGCCACGTCGAAGGTAGCGCCGCCCCACATCTCCAGGGAGAAGCAGTCCCGCAGGATGTCGGCCACGCCGTCGGCGCCCTTCACCATGTCGCGGGTACGCATACGGGTGGACAGCAGGCTCTGGTGGGCGTCGCGCATGGTGGTGTCGGTCAGCAGCAGCTTCTTCTGATCCAGCACCCACTGCTTCACGGCCTCGGGGCCCTTGTCATCCAGCAGCTGCTTCAGGCCGGAGCCCAGAGGCGCCTTGGCCTCGGGGAAACGGGGGATATCGTACTGGTGGCGCTCGGCGTTGGGGTTGGCCACCTGGATCTCGGAGATGTACCGCAGGACGCGGGTAGCGCGGTCACGGGAGTCCATGATCTCGAACAGCTCCGGCGTCTCATCGATGAACTTGGTATGGCACTGGCCGTTGACAAAGGTGGGGTGGGCCAGCACGTTGGTGACGAAGGGGATGTTGGTCTTGACGCCGCGGACGCGCACCTCATTGATGGCGCGGGCCGCCTTGCGGCACACGGCGGGGAAGCTTCGATCCCAGCTTGTGACCTTCACCAGCAGGGAGTCATAGTAAGGGGAGATGACGGTGCCCACGCCCACGTTGCCGCCGTCCAGACGGACGCCGAAGCCGCCGGGGGAGTGGTAGGCGGTGATCTTGCCGTTATCGGGGGCGAAGTTGTTGGAGGGATCCTCGGTGGTGACGCGGCACTGGATGGCGTAGCCGTCGAAGTGGACATCCTCCTGCTTCGTCAGACCGATCTCCGGGCAGCTGAGGGGATAGCCCGCCGCCACCAGCAGCTGGGCGCGGACGATATCCACGCCGGTGATCATCTCTGTAACGGTGTGCTCCACCTGAATCCGGGGGTTCATCTCAATGAAGTAGTGGTGGCCGGACTTGTCCACCAGGAACTCCACCGTACCGGCGCTGACGTAGTTGACGGACTTGGCGATCTTCACCGCGTCCTGCCGCAGGGCCTCCACCGTCTCCTTAGGGACGGACCAGGCGGGGGCGTACTCCACCACCTTCTGATACCGGCGCTGGAGGGAGCAGTCACGCTCACCCAGGTGGTAGACGTTGCCGTACTTATCGGCCAGGATCTGCACCTCGATGTGCTTGGGCTCCACCAGATACTTCTCGATAAAGATATCGCCGCAGCCGAAGGACTTCTCCGCCTCGCTGTGGACCAGCTCATAGGCGGTCTTGACCTCCTCGGGCTTGTCGCAGCGGCGCATGCCGCGGCCGCCGCCGCCGGCAGCGGCCTTCAGGATGATGGGGAAGCCGAAGCTGACGGCCTTTTCCAGCGCGTCATCGGCGTCCTTCAAAGGCTCGGTGCAGCCGGGGATGATGGGCACGCCGCATTTGACGGCAATCTCCTTGGCGCTGAGCTTGTCGCCCATCTTGGCCAGCACGTCGGAGGACGGGCCCACAAACAGGATGCCGTTATCCTCGCAGGCGCGGGCAAAGTCGGCATTCTCGGACAGAAAGCCATAACCGGGATGGATGGCGGTGACGCCCCGGCGCTTGGCCAGGCCGATGATGCCGGGGATGTCCAGATACGCGCCCAGCGGGGACTTCTTTTCGCCCACTAGGTACGCCTCGTCCGCCTTGGTGCGGAACAGGGAATAGGTATCTTCGTTGGAATAGATGGCTACGGTATGGAGGCCCAGATCGTAGCAGGCCCGGAAAATGCGCACCGCGATCTCGCCGCGGTTGGCAACCAGCACCTTTTTCAGTTGTGTGATCTGCTGCATGCGATTCTCCCTTCTGCCGCCCTGCGCGGCTTATAAAAATTTAGAAATAATTATACACCCATTTTTCCGCCGCGCCAGAGGGAAAAATAACCAAAATATTCTTAAGCAACACTTGTAAAACATGTCACTTTCATAAGCGGTGCTTTTGTGAAATCTTTGGCAACAGCAAAAGCGGAGGCACGCTGTGCCTCCGCTTTTGCGTCAGAAAGGAAAACCAGGGATCACGAAGCTTTGATTACCGCTCCTTGCGGTTCTTCTTGGCGACCCATGCGCCGCCGGTCAGGGACAGCAGGCTCAGGCCCACATACACCGCGATACCGGCGTCATAGGTACGGCCGGATTCCACGGGCTTCTTGTCCGGCGTGGCAGGCGCGGGTCTCTTGCCGCCGCTGGTGGGCAGCTTGGCAATAGGCTCGGTCTTGGTCGCCTGGCACACAGTGCAGGTAAAGGTCTTGACGCCCTCCTTGGCCGTGGTAGGCTGGGTGGTGACCTTACCCTCATCCCACTTGTGGCCCGGGGCCTTAATGGTCTTGGTCTCGCGGCTCACTTCCCCGCCGCAATCGGAGCAGTAGACGACCTCGTCATAGGAACCGTCCTTGGTGCAGGTAGCGGAATTTTCATTCTCCTTAACGGAAGGCTCCAGATTCGTATGCTGGCAATAGGTCACATCCAGCGTGACCACGCCGCTTACCAGACGCTTACCGGCCGCGGTGCCGTACTCGTTCTCGCCTACGCCGTAGCAGAAGCGGATGCTGCCGCTGTCATAGGCAGAGGCGGCAAGCTGCTCCAGTGTCTTGGCGCCGGAATCCCACGTTAGGGCTAGGGCAGCGGGCACCTCTTCCTTATTCTCCGCGTCGGTGAAGTAATACTTCAGGGCATTCATGTTCTCATAGGTCAGCTCAGCAGCAAAACCGGTCTTATCCGCTGCCGCAATGCTGTCGCCCTTGTCGAAGTCGATACCGGCGTCGGTCAGCAGATCCACAATGGTCACATACTGGGTAGTCACGACCATCTGCTCATTGCCGCCCTTCCAGTACTGATAACCGAACTTGCCCTCCTGCTTCAGCGCATAGAGATCATTCTTGCGATAAATCTTTTCCACGGCCTTGCCGTCCTTGTCCAGCCCCTTCACCGTCAGCACCACGGGATTGGTGGCGGGGATGGTCTCCTGCTTCTCCAGAATGGCACCGCAAGTCTCGCAGTGCTTGCCCTCGGTCAGGCCGGGCTTATCCTCGGTAGGCTCCACGGCGGGATCGGTCACAGGAACATGCGCCTGCTCGAAGGACAGCGTGGTGACCTTGCTGACCAGTCTGAAGCCTCTGAGACCCACGGTCTCGCGCTTGTCATACTGCTCCTGGCTCACGCCGTACTCCACTGCCGCAAAATTATAGGAGCCGCTCGTATAGCCGGACTGCCACTGATACAGCGCGCTCTTGCCGATGCCGATGACGGTGAAGGTCCAGTCCTCACCGGCCACCTTGGTGGTGACGGTCTCGGGGATGGTCAGAGTGCCGCCGCTGCTATAGCTCACATACTTCAGCTCAACAGTGCCTTTCTTTTCGGCGCTGTCGAGGTTGATGACATGGAACGCAAGATACTCGCTCGTATCGTTCGCGTCGGGATAAACCTTGAAATCGGAGATGTAGGCCACGGTGCCGCCGGGGCCCTTCAGGGTGATGTCACCGGCCAGGTCGATACCGGCGCTCAGCATGGCATCCCACGCCTCGCTGTAGGTCTCCACGCCGGGCACGTTCAGCACCAGGCTCTGGCAGCCCTTGAAGGGATAGCCGCCGTACATGCCGCTGTCATTCTCCATCTCGGGAGCGGTCTCGCTCTGGAAGGTAACATTCCGCAGTGCGGTGCAGCCCTCGAAGGCCAGCTTGCCCACCTTGGTAACAGTGGCGGGGATGGTCAGCGCCGCCAGCGCGGTGTCCTTGGCAAACATGCTGGCGGTGATCTCCGTCATGCCGGAGGGCAGGGTGACGCTGGTCAGCTTGGGGTTGCTGCCCAGAGCGGCAGTACCGAAGGTGAAGTTCTCTGCCTCAAAGACGATCTCCTCCAGATTCCATGCGCGGGTCATATAGCGGCCCACATAGTTGAAGCCTCTGGCCTCCACGTTGGTAATGGAGGCGGGCACGGTGATCTTGGTGATCTTGGACAGCGCCTCGGCATCGGTGTTGCTGTTGTTGCCGCCGCCGTTGAAGGCGTCCGCCGCCACAGTGGTGACGGTATAGGTCACGCCATCCTTGGTATAGGTGCTGGGCAGAGTGATCTCGCCGCCCAGGCCGGTCTTATTGTAGCCGATGATGGCCGCGGTCTTGGCGTTCTCGTCAAGCACCTTGTAGTTGAACATCCCAGCCTCGCTGCCGTTCGCCTTTGCGCCGCAGACGCAAAAGCCGCCGGTATAGGTATGCGCTTCGCTGGCAATGACCTCGGTGCAGCCCTCATCCTGGCACACGGCGCTATGGGTGCCGTCACCGTTGTCGGTGTACACCCAGTTGTGGCTGACCGTCACATACGCGGGATCCTCCAGACCATTGCTGATCGTACCGAAAACCGTGAAATCGTCGCCCATCTTATACTCGTAGTCGCTGAGATAGGTACCCTTGCAGTAGATAACCACACTGGTCGACATATCATAAGTGGCATCTCCCAGATTAGCCGGAACATCGCCATAGAAATACAGGCTGTCCAGACTGTCGCAGTAGTCGAAGGCGTAATCGTCCACATAGGTAACCGTGCTGGGGATGACCACGTTTTCGATGTTCTTGCTCATAAACGCGGCCTGGCCGATCTTGGTAACAGCCACGCCACCAATGGCGGCGGGAATGACCACGTTGGTATCACTGCCGACATAATCCGTGATCTCGCCGTCGCTGAACGCGAAGGCGTCTGCCGCCGTAGGCTCCGGCGTCTCAGTCGTAGGACTGAACCCAACCGCCGACGCCACCACCACTGTCTGCGCCATCATCACCAGGCACAGCAGCAGCGCCGTCAGCCGCCGCAGAGAATTTTTAACTCTCATCGTGTTGTTTCCTTTCTGTTGCATTTTTGCTCGTTATTCCCCGCCGGGAACAACGATGTATAAAAGTGACAGGGCATAAGCTACCCTGTCCACATTTTACCGTTTTTTGCCTTCCGCCGTCAACGCGGCGCATTCCATAATACAGAATTTTTGTTCCGCATTGCAGAATTTTACGTTCCTGACGCGGCCAGCAGATATTCGTACAGCCACTGGACATCCGCGACCGTCACCGGGCCGTCACCGTTCGCGTCCGCAAGGAGCCGCGCGTAGTCGTCCGTCAGCGGATCGAGCCCGCTCAGATCCTCATACAGCCGCTGGAGATCGTACACATCCAGCACGCCGTCCATGTTCACATCCCCGGCCCGGCACAGCATGACCGTATCCAGCAGACCGGTAAAGTCCTGGGGAATGACGATCTGATGGGACACGCAGCCCTCCGCCTCAAACAGCAGGCTATAGCTGCCGTTGGCCCGCAGGGAGATCTGGAAATCGTCGACAATGCCGGTCAGCGTCTGCACCGTCTGGCCGCTCTCCTTCAGCGTGACCGTCACGCTCCGTCCTCCCGCGTCCACCCGGCCCCGGATGGCATAGGCGGCGGGGATCGTGCTCAGCTCCGGATAGCCCTGCTCGCCCCGGGTGAAGCACCCGTTCACGTTGAGGGCCGTCCACACCGCGCCGCTCTCCAGCTGCGCCGCCGTACAGGCGGTGATGGCAGCGTTGGTCGCGCTGCCGCTGGCGGCGGTGCAGGCGCTGTCCAGGTACCACAGGTTTGTGCCGCTGCTCTTGGAGTTCGTGCCGTCATAGCCGAATACGCCGCCCGCCGTGCCATAGGTACCGCCCACGGACACCGCGCCGCCGGTGAAGCAGTTGGACAGTGTATAGACCGCCGCGCTGCCCACCAGGCCGCCCACATAGGACTTGGCGTATGTCCCATGGCCGCCGGTAACCGCCGCCGTGTTATAGCAGTCGGTGACCGTGCCGCTGCTGCAATACCCCGCCAGACCGCCGGTGTACCAGCTGGTACCGCTGACGGCGCCGTAGTTGGCGCAGCGCAGCAGCGTGCCGCTGCTCACCTTGCCCACCAGGCCGCCAAGGCCGCCGTTGCTGTTATTGCCGGACACCGCGCCGTAATTGGCGCAGTCCTGTATGGTGCCGCCGCCCTTCAGCTCACCCGCCAGGCCGCCCACGCCGTTCTCGCTGGTCACGGCATTGCGGTTGACGCAGCCCATCATGGTACCGCCGTTCATCGTACCGGCAATACCGCCGCTGGCGCTGGCGCCGCTGTTGCTGGCCGTGACCTTGACCGATACGGCGCAGTTCTCCACGGTGGTATTGGTCATATCCACCGCCAGTCCGGCGGCCCTGCCGCCGGTGACCTCGCCGAACAGGGACAGATCCCGGATGACCGCACCGCTGCATGTGACGAACAGCGCCACGCTGCCGGAGGTACTTGCCGTCATCTGGGTGATGGCATGGCCCGCGCCGTCAAAGGTGCCGTTGAAGCTGCCGGAGGTGCCGATGCCGTCCCACAGCCGCGTACCGGAGGTGCCGTCGTCGTTGCGCAGACTGATGTCATTCCCCAGGCGGACGGTCTTGCCGGAGAACGTGTCTGTCTTGTCGTTCACCAACTGCGCCAGTCCCGCCAGCTGCCGGGCGGTGGTGATGGTAAACGCCGTCCCGCTGTCGCTGTACCAGGAGGTATCCGCCACCTGGAGCCATGTTTTTTCCGTGGTCTTGGGCACAGCTGTTATCATCAGCGGCGCGTCAGTCCTGGCAACGGTGAATTTCGTACTCAGGAGGTTCCGTTTTGTTTCCGGACTGCTTGCGCCGTCCTGATAGGCGAAGATAAAGTCAAATTTCCCGCTGTACACATAGTCGTTGTTCTCGGGATACGCACCGTCCTTGACGGCGGCCTTTACCGTCAGCACGTCATTCTCATAGATGGGATCGCCGCTGACCACAGGCGCGTCCGTCACACTGACGGCCTCACCGTCCACATAGGCCGTGCCGGTCTTTGTGACCGTGAGGGTGTAGACGCTGCTCTCCGGCAGCTGTACGGTACCGGCTACCATAGACTCCATCACGGCGCTCAGGGTCACATCCGCCGTAACGGTATAGTAGTCGCCCAGCAGATTTTTGCCGTCGGCGCTGTAGTAACGGAACACGCTGCCCGCCGGCACGGTGTTGGAGAGATAGACCACCGTCCCCTTTGCCACGTCGTCACTGGGCGTAGCCGTCACAGTCACGTCATCACCGGACTGCACCGTGACCTGACAGGTACCGGAGGGCCAGCCGCTCTCCCAGAACAGCCGTGGATAGCCGCCCGCGCTATACACATACGCGCCGCCGTTGGCGTTCAGGGCGGTCACCAGGGTCTGGCTCCGCATCTGTGCCGCCGTCCACACACCGATGTCGATGGTACAGGCGGTGCCGCTGCCCACATACCAGCCGTTGGAGGCGGGATCGTCGTCGCAGCCGGACAGGGTATAGCAGTTGGCAACGGTATAGATGCCGCCATCGTGGCCGCCGATGCCCCGTCCCCGCTGGTTGCCGCTGGTGTCGATGGTGCCCACGTTATAGCAGGCGTAGATATTCAGTCCCTGGTTGTTGCCGCAGATGCCGCCCGCAGGACAGGCGTAGGTGCTGCCGACGCTTCCGGTATTGTAGCAGTTGACGATGTAGCCCTTGCCCCAGCCGGCGCCCACGATGCCGCCCACGCCCTTGCTGTCGGTGCTGCTGACGGCGGCGTAGTTGGCGCAGTTCTCGATGCGCACGCCGGTGCCGATACTGCCCACACGGCCCACGATGCCGCCCACCATGCGGCGGCCACGGATACTGCCGTCAACGGACAGATTCCGCACCGTAGGCGCCTGGGCCGGGTCGCTCTCGCCGTCATACGTCTCGCCCAGATAGCCCACCAGGCCGACAGCCTGGGAATAGGCGTAATGCTTGGCGCTGTACCGGTCGCAGTACAGGTTGGTGACGCGGTGTCCCCGGCCGTCCAGCGTGCCGTTGAAGAACGCCTCGATAGGTATGGGGTCATCCATATCATCGGGCGCCATGGGGTACTTGCCGCCGATGGGCGTCCAGTTGACGCCGTCGCTGCCGCCCATGTCCATGTCGCAGCCCAGATACACCGTTTTGCCGGAGAAATCATAGTCGGCGCTGCCGTAATAGACGGTGCCTGTCACATTGCCGCCGCCCGCGCCCACCAATATTACATTGTCCTTCCGGGTGGACACCAGCAGCGCCGTGTCGCCCTTGATCCGCCAGCGGGAGGTCTCGGCGCTGGCGCGTCCATTGACCAGCGCCGCCAGTCCCGCCAGCTGGGCCGGAGTGGTCAGGGTGAATTCCGTCTGATCCGCGTCGTACCAGGAGATGTCCACCGCGCCGTCCCATCGGGTGGTGGAGAAATACTCCACCGTCACCGCGCTCTCCGCCACCCCCTGGGGCAGTGTGTAAGCGTAGCCATTCTCCGTCTCCCGAAAGGCGATGGCCTGCTCTGTCCCGGCGGCATCCGTATAGCGGATGGTGGCCACATCATAGCCGCTGCGGCGCTCCGCCGTCACTTCCGTCCCGGCGGCAAGGGTCTCCGGAGCATCAAAGGCTTCCGCTTCTCCATTTTCCGCAGGTGCTTCCTCCGCAGGCAGGGCAGCAGCTTCCACATCCTCCGCTGCCTCGTCCGGCTGCATGGCCATCGCCGGAGCCGTCAGGCTCAGCAGCAGGCACAGGGCCAGCAGCACAGCCAGCCATCTTTGCTTCGTATGCTTCATCGTTACGGCTCCTTTCTGCCGTCCTTCTCCCACACGGCGGCGGGGATCTGATACAGCGCCTCGATCAGCGCCGGTGTGATGGTGGTTTCTGACGGCCCGTCGGCATACACCGTGCCGTCCTTCAGGGCCAGCACGTCGGCAGCAAAGCGTCGGGCGTACTCCGGATTGTGGGTGGACATCAGCACGGTGTAGCCCTCCTCCGCCAGCCGCCGCACCGTCTCCAGCACCCGGTACTGGTTGCCGTAATCCAGATTGGCGGTGGGCTCGTCCATGATGAGGATCTTCGCCTGCTGGGCCATGGCCCGGGCGATCAGCGCCATCTGACGCTCACCGCCGGAGATCTCGTTGATGCCGCAGCCCGCCAGATAGCCCACGCCCAGCCGCTCCAGCATCTCCATGGCCCGCTCCCGCTGCGCCTGACCGGGCCGCTGCAGCGGCGAAATGCTGCCGCAGGCCCCCATCAGCACCGTTTCCAGCACGGTGTAGTTGAACACCGGCGCGCTGATCTGGGGGATGTAGGCCGCCAGTCGGGCCTGTTGGCGGCGGTCAAGGGTGCGGATGTCCTGCCCGCACAGGGTGATGCATCCCTGATAATGCGGCAGAAAGCCCAGTATGCAGCGGAACAGGGTGCTTTTGCCCGCACCGTTTGCACCTAAAAGGGCCGTAAAACTGCCTTTATGTACCGAAAAAGACACCTGATTCAGCACGATATGGCTGCCGTAGGCAAAGGACAGGTCTTTTACCTCAATCGACACGGCGCCCACCTCCTGTCAGAATGAGATAGACGAACAGCGGCGCGCCCACAAAGGCTGTCAGGATGCCCAGGGGCAGCTCCGCCGTGGTCACCAGCCGTGCGATGTCGTCCACCGCCAGCAGGAAGGCCGCGCCGAACAGGGTGGCGGCGGGGATCAGCCGCCGGTAGTCATAGCCGAACAGCATCCGGCAGAAGTGGGGGATCACCAGACCCACCCAGCCGATCATACCGGAGACGGAGACGCTGGCCGCCGTCAGCAGCGTGGCGCAGATGATCACCACCAGCCGCAGCGTCCGGGTGTCCACGCCCATGGAGCGGGCCTCCTCCTCGCCCACGGTCAGCAGGTTCATGCGCCACCGCAGCAGAAAGAGTGGCACCATGCCCACCAGCACCGGCACCGCCAGAAACGCCAGATCCTCCCGCTTGATGGAGGAAAGGCTGCCCATCAGCCAATAGGTGATGGCGGGCAGCTGCTGCTGGGTGTCGGCAATGAGCTTGATGAAGGACGTGCCCGCCGAAAAGAGGGACGACACCATCATGCCCGCCAGCACCAGGGCCAGCGTGGTCTCCGTCCGTGAAAGACGGCTGATGAGCCAGGCCAGCGCCACAGCCAGCAGGCCGCCGCAGAAGGCGGCGGCGGAGATGCCGAAATAGCCCGCCCCCAGCAAAATCGCCACCGCCGCGCCAAAGCCCGCGCCGGTGCTGGCCCCCAGGATATCCGGGGACACCATGGGGTTGCGGAACATGCCCTGATAGCTGACGCCGGATACCGACAGCGCCGCCCCCACCAACACCGCCGCGCCGATGCGGGGCAGGCGGATTTCAAACAGCACCTTGCCCGTGCTCTTCTCCCAGAAGGGCTCACCGCCGGTCAGGCGGGTGAACAGCATCCGCAGCTGCTCCCAGGCGGAGATCTGATAGCGGCCCAGCTGCATGGACAGCAGCAGCACCAGCAGGAAGATCACCGCCAGCAGCGCGAAGCGGTGGGTATAGCGCTTTTCCTGTAACGTCATAGGGTGCTCCTTTAATTGCCGCGCACGATGTAGTAGGTGCCCGTGGCGGCGTCGTAGTAAAGCTCACCGGCCTTTTCCATGCCCTGGCTGTCCTGGCCCACACTGGTATCGTGCTGCATTTTGTCCAGCTCCTCCTGGGTCATGGCGGCGGCGTTGTCCTTGTCCACCAGCACGCTGCCGTCGGCGGCGTAGGTGGTGCCGCTGTCGGACATGGTGCCGCCGGAGGTGGAGATATCCACGTTCCAGTGGACGATCAGCGCCAGCATGATGCCCACCGCCAGGATCAGCATGGCGTCGGACAGGTTGGAGATATAGTTCATGGGGTTCACGTCCTCGCTGTCGAAGCGTCCCCCTCTTGTATGCAGGCGCTTCATCGGGCATTCTCCCCTTCCAGCACGCAGTCCATCAACGTCTCCAGATCCGCCATGTACCCGGCGTACCACCGGCGGCGCACCGTGGAGATCACCAGGCAGAAGGCCGCGGCGATCAGTCCGGCGATGGTGGTGTCAAAGGCCGTCAGCAGCGAGACGGACAGCGTATAGGTGTCGCCCTGGCCCAGGGCCATGATGCCGGGGCCCAGGGGGATCAGCGTGCCCATCAGGCCCAGCATAGGCGCCAGCTTGGACACCAGATCGGTGCACTTCAGGATGCCGTCATAGTGGCTCTGCTCCCGCTCCAGCAGGTTGGTGCCCAGGCTCTCCCGCATGGCGGCGTCAAACTCCGGATGCCGGGTCAGCTCCAGCAGGGCGTCCTTCTGGCGGCGCAGCAGGCCGCTCTTCTCGATGATCTCCGCTGCGCCGTTCTCCGCCGCGCGCAGCTCGTCCAGCAGGGCGGGCAGGGTGATGCGCATGTGCCGCCGCTCCCGGAAATACTCCACGGCCCACCAACCGATGGAGAACAGGGTAAAGGCGATGAACAGGATCAGTCCGATCACCACCGGCAGCTCCATGGCGCTGGCGATGGAGCGCAGGATCTTATGAAAAACAGAACTCATTTATCTGGCCCTCTCTTTTTTGAAATAGATGGCTTCCGCCGCCGCGCCGCACAGGCATACGGCCAGCGCGCCCAGTCCGGTATACAGCAGGACGGCCCGGTTATCCTCCGGCTCCACCGTGGGGGCAGAATCCGCCTGATTCCGGGGCATCTCCGCCTGCTGTCCCTGGTTGCTGCCCAGCTGCTCCAGCAGGGCGCTCATCTCCGCCGACAGGCGGATCATCTGGGGCTGTCCGCCGCTCTGGGACGGCTCCGCCGCCGCGGTGGTGCCGCTGTTCTCTCCGCCGGTGGTCTCCTGGCCGGGTTCCTCCTCCGGCGGCTCCTCCTCTTGGGGCGGCTCCTCCGGCGGCACCTCCACCGAGGCCGCCGCGTTCAGCGCCAAGCCCCCCATGTTGCCGCTGATGGAGGCCGTTCCCTCCTTCAGGATCGTATAGGAGATCTCCACCGTCACCAGGTCGCTGTAGGTGCTGTCGGGCGTCACCGTCCAACTGTCGATCCGCAGCACGCCGCCGTCGGAGGAATCGAATTTCAGCAGCTGCTGCAAATTCTTCAGAATGGACAGATTGCCCACCGACAGCGTCATCGTGGTCTTGTGGGAGCCCACGGTGCCCTCCAGGGGCTGCATCTCCCTGACCACCTCCGGCTGGCCGTCCAGCGTCACATTGACGGCGTAGACATACTTGGCCGTCTGATTGGTACGGCTCTCCATGGGGCTGGTCTGGCCGAACAGGAGACGGAAGCGGTTGGCGGTACCCATGGCGCTGTAATCGGGCCCGGTGTGCTCAGTGCCCACTTCGTACCGCACCCAGTTGTCCTCCAGCGCCAGCATGGGCCGCACCTCGACAGCGTACTGCCACGCCTCCGTGTCGTCATACTGACCGGTAAAGTTCCCCTCCTCGTCATAGATGGGGTACAGATGGGCGGGCAGATCGTCAAAATAGTACCGCCGGGACTGCAGCAGCTCCGCCAGACTGAATGAGGTGAAATACCCCGTCTCCTGATCCCGGGTATAGAAGTTCATGGACTGGATGTCGCTGATGTTGATGTTGGCATATTCCAGCAGATCGTCGATATAAAAGCCCCTGGCGGAGTCCACGATCACCTGATAGGTGCCGTCCTCGCCGACGCGCAGGAAGGAGTACGCCTGCTGGGCCAGCGGAAGGTCGCTCTCCAGCTGCGACCAGTGATAGGTGTCCACGTCCACATATTCGTCCGTGCTCATGCCGAAATAGCCCACCCGGATTCGCAGGTCATCGGTGGCGATGCCGGAGGCGTAGGCCGGCTGGAGCAGCAGCGCAAGCGCCGCCAGCAGCACTGCCAGCAGCCATTGCTTCAGTTGTCTGGTATGGTTTCTCATTTGTATGTCGAGCGGCTCAGCATGTCAGCCGCCTCCTCCGCTGAAAGGTCATAGTGCCAGAAGAGCCGGTAGAATTCCTGGGCCACTTCCGTCATGTCATAGTCATACAGGGCGGGATACAGCAGATTCCCCAGCCACCACACGCCCAGCACCCGGTTCACCGACGGCGGCGAGCTCATCCAGTTATAGGGCAGGTTGGGGATCTCGTAATACGCGCCGTTTTTCACGGCGGTCAGCTCCGACCACTCGTTGGTCCGCACTTCGTCATAGGGGCCGCCGGCGGTCAGCAGGATCACGTCCGGATCACAGACGTAGACCTCCTCCAGGCTGACGGTGGTGCCGCCGCCTCGGTTGGTGACCTCCTCCGGCACGATGGCGTTGACCGCGCCCACCAGGTCGATCACGTCCGCCTGGGAGGAGCCCGCCGCGTTGCAGGCAAGGCCGGTGGCGCCGGTGCCGTACAGCACCGTTTTCCGCTGACCCTCCGGGATCACGGCGGCGTTGGCCTGGGCCATGGCCACCGTCTCCTCGATGAACGCGGCCAGCGGCTCCGCCTCTGTCTCCCGGCCCAGAAGGCTGCCCAGCATCCGATAGGCCGCCGCCATGTCGTCCAGGTCGGCCTCAATAAACAGCGTGGGGATGCCGGTCTGCTTCTGGATGCGGTCCATATCGTCGGCAATGCTCTCCTTGGCGTCGCCCAGGTCGAGGATGACCTGGGGCTGTGCTGCGATCAGCGCCTCCATGTTCAGGCTGGCCTTGCTGCCGTAGAACTGACCGAAGGTGGGCAGATACCACATCTCCTCCGGAAAATAGGGCCGCTGTGCGGTGCTGGGGGAACTGCTCAGCCCCACCAGCAGGTCATAGGCGATGGGCATCAGCAGCATCTGGGCCGTGGAGCCGCTGGGCGCCACGCGGGTGATCTCCGCCGGCACCTCCACCTTGCGGCCGCTGGAATCGGTCACGGTCTTTGTCTCCACGCCCGCAAGCGGATCATAGCCCGTCTGGCTGCTGCCGCAGCCGCACAGCAGCGGCAGCAGCAGCGCCATCGCCAGCAGCAGGGCGGTCAGTTTTGTGTTTTTCGTCATTGCTTTTGTCTCCTTCCCGGCACAGATGTCCGGCAGCCGCGGTAGCCGATGGCCTCCGACAGCTGCTGCGCCGCGGCGCTGACACAGGCCACGGCCCCCTCAAATTCCTGGGAGCGCACCTTGCGGAACAAGCCCACCACGCTCAGTGCGTAGCCCATATCGCCGCGGCGGTCATAGACCGGCGCGGAGACCGACCGCAGGCCGATCTTGTATTCGCCGTTTTCCACTGCGTAGCCGTCGGAGCGGATCTGTCCCAGCTCCCGCAGGATCTGCTCCTGCTCCACGATGGTGTGGGGCGTAAACGCCTCCAGCTGCTCCGCGCCGCTCAGAAAGGCTTTAGCCGATGCGTCCGACATGGCCGCCAGCAGCAGCTTCCCCTGGGAGGTGGCGTGCAGCGGCAGGTGCGTCCCGATCTCGGTGGTGACGTAGATGCCGCCGCCCATGGCGGTATACTGGTCGATGACCACCACGCTGCTGCCCTCGATGCGGCTCAGCAGCGCCGTGGCGTCCGTGTGGGCGGCCAGCTTCTCCAGATAGGGCCGCGCCACGCTGTTCAGCTCCCACGATGCCGATACGCCGCAGCCCCATTCAAACAGCCGCGTCCCCAGATAGTAGCGGCCATCGCTCTCCTGCCGGATGCAGTCGTAGCCGCGCAGGGTGTTCAGCAGGGCGTAGACGGTGCTCTTGGGATAGCCGGACGCCTGGCTCAGGCTCATCAGCGTCATGGGCGTGCGGGCCTGGTTGATGATGTCGATCAGCCGCAGCGCCTTGCCCAGGGACTTGACGCTGTCCCGTTTTTCCTGCTCCATAGCACGTCCTCCTCTCATCGTTCTCTTGGCCGCTCCGGGATCGGGCGGAAATCCGGCACCGCCGGAAGCCAGCCCTTGTCGCCCCGGGGCGTCCGGGGCGGCGGCGGGATCAGCCCGTCCCGCTCGCCGCTGTAAAAGGCGCGGTTATTCTCGATCAGCTCATCCAGCGTCACGGGGCGGTAAAAATTGATATCCACCCCGGCGTTCAGCACGCGGGGCAGCTGCTTCAACAGCTCGTACTCCTGGCCCCGTCCCTGGTGGATGTGGCCATGGATCATGTAGCCCCGCTTGCGGTAGATGATGGGGTAGTGACACAGCAGAATGTGCGTCTCCCCGTCGTCGATCTCGTTGAAGTCGGTGATCGTCTCAAAGTAGCGGTACAGCGACGCGGCATCCTCATACCCCGTGTCGTGGTTGCCCCGGATCAGGTGCTTGCGGCCCTTCAGACGGGACAGCAGCTCGTGGGGCACCCGCCCCTCGTTATAGCCGATGTCGCCCACCAGATACACGGTGTCCTCCGGCGACACCCGCTCGTTCCAGTTTCGGATCAGCGCCTCGTCCATCTCCTCCACCGCGGCAAAGGGCCGGGAGGACAGCAGCGGCGCGTAATGAAAATGAAGATCTGCGGTATAGAAAATCATGGACTCCCCTCCCCTGCACGTTATCTTTCTTCAGAATAACGCAGCTCACACAGAAAAGCGCTTCCACGCTTTTTGTATAGTGTATCGGAATCGGCTTTCCGCGTCAATCCCAATCGTTCAGCAATGCTGAATCTTTTCTTGCCATCTCGAATAAAAATGTGCGCTGCCGGAGAGCTTCCCCATGCGGAAAGCTCTCCGGCAGCGCACAGCGTGCGTATGGCCTCAGCGGACAAACACCAGCATGACGCCGGACAGCACCGCGGCGATCACCGCCATGCCCACGGTGCCGAACAGCCACTTGCGCTTTTTGTCCCGGGCCGTGATGTAGGGCTTCAGATCCTCCGTGCCGGGGATGGTCCACGCCTTGGTGTGACCCACCCACCAGCCGTCCACCAGAAAGCGGTCAATGAGGTTCATCACCGACAAGATCACCAGCAGCTGCCAGAAGCCTGCCCAGAAGCCCCTTGCCCCGTTGACGGCGTACACGAACACCAGCACATACGCCAGATAGCCGGGAACGCAGCAGAACTTGAAGAGCTTGCTGTTCCGCTTGATCCACTCGTGGGTCGTCAGGCCCATCTCCACGCAGCGCTCCTGCACATCCTCGTGATAGAGATGCACCATCCCCACCGCGCCCTTCCGGATGCCGAAGGCGCAGACCAGCACCAGCAGCACCCCCAGGCCAAGACCTTCCCATAAGACCTTCCCTATCATGATGATCCCCTCACTTTTTCAGAATTTCCACGATCTCGGCGAAGTCCTCCTTCGCCTCCTTGAAATACGGCAGCATGCAGTAGCAATGGGTCATTTTCGGGCGGGCCGTGACCGTATAGGGAACGTCCGCCCGCTGGCAGGCGTCCTCGAACTCCGGCAGTGCGCCGTAGAGCACCTCATCGGTGCTGTAATTAAAATGGATATCCCCCACGCCGGTGTAATCGCCCAGAGAGGGCGCCAGCATATAGTCCGGCACGTCGTCCCGCCCATGGCGCATGAGCTTTTCCCCCTTGGCCATGAAGGCGTAGTCGATGGCCACGTCCCGGCTGTTCAGGGCCTGCATCCGCAAACGCTCGGCGTCGTTCCAGGGTACCTCGCCGGGGGAGACGGCCACGATATGCCGGGGCTGGGACAGCGGCGTGCCCAGGGCGCTGTTGTGGGCGGCCATTCCCAGAGCCAGCGCACCGCCGGAGGAAAAGCCGCAGGTGCTGACGTTTCCGCCGCCGTAGAGGGCCGTCATCTGCCGGTAGCACTCGTAGGCCATGTCATAGCTCTCGGTGATGCAGTGCTCCGTGCACAGGGGATAGACGGGGAACCACACGTCGCAGCCCGTCCCATCGCACAGCTTCCGCAGCACAGCGGCGTCGCCCTTGTCCGGACCGATGACCATACCGCCGCCGAAGAAAAACAGGCTAGCCCGCTTGGCGGGCTGCGCCGCCGCCCGGACAACGAGGCACGGGAAGCCGCGGATCATTTTCTTTTCATAATGGGCCTTGTGATCCGTAGGCATGAAGAAGCCACGGCCCCGGTTGGCCTTTTCGATGGCCTTCAGCAGCTGATCCTCCGGCAGGGCAAACGCCTTCTTCGCGCCGGACAGCCGATAGGCGGCCCGCAGTGCCGCTGCGCCGATACTCATTGTCCGATCCCTCCTTTGACGGCTGTTACGCACAGCCAGCCCTTGCCGTTTTTGTGAATCTCCACATCCCGGAAGCCCGCCTGCTCCAGAGTAGCCTTCAGCTGGGCATCCGTATAGATGGTCATGCCGTCCACGATCTGCGTCCACTTGCCGTCCTTTTCCGGATCGCCGCATTCGTTGCAGATCAGGAAGGTGCCGCCGGGCTTCAGTACCCGGTATACCTCCCGGAAGCTCTGGGGAAGATCAGGCCAGAAGTAGACGGTCTCAAAGGCCGTGGCCACATCGAACCAATCGCCGGCGAAGATCATGTCCATGACGCTGCCCTGCAGCACCGTGCAGCGGCCCATCCGGACGGCCTTGCGGTTGAGCTTCTGCGACTTCTCCACGCTGACGGCGGAGTAGTCGATGCCCTTGACGATGCCGTAGGGGCATTTTTTCAGCAGCCTCTCCAGGTTGGCGCCACCGCCGCAGCCGCAGTCCAGCACGGCGGCGTTCTCCGGGATCGTCAAAAACCGAAAGCCCCAGTCCGCCAGGGCGCGATGGCCCACATTCATCATGGAGACCATCAGCTTCCCGCCAAGTCCTGTGGGCCTGCGTGTATTCTCAAAAAAGGACATGGTACCGCTCCCCTCCCGCGCCGCGCTCCCGCCGCCCGGCAGTCAGTCAAGGCTAACCTATGGGCACGGTAGGAGTTAGTTCGCGCTAACTTATGATCTGCCCCCATTATAGTGACCCGGCAGCGGCCTGTCAAGGCAAAAATCCCGCACAAAAGCCGCCTTTTTTGATGCATATTTTTCATAAAACCCATAGGTATCATCTATAGGTTCAAATCACCTGCCGCGAATTTGGGCAAATTTACAACGACGCACCGTCCAGGACAAACTGCCGGAACTGCCGCACCGCGGGCGACTGAAACGCCCGGTCATCGCTGACCATATAGAAATTCCGCTCCCATACCGGCCGGACGATCTGGATGATCTTCACCTCCAGCCGCAGCAGCATCTCCATATAGGGCACCACCGCGATGCCGAAGCCGTGGGCCACCAGCCCGGCGATCACCTGATCCTCCTCGGTCTCATAGGCGATGTGGGGCCGCTCACCGATCTGGTCAAAGAGGCCGTCGATCACGTCCCGCAGGCCGCTGCCCTTGCTGAAATACACCTGGGGATAGGGCAGCGTGTCGGCCAGATCCACCGTGTGGAGCCGGGCCAGGGGGTGGTTCCGGGGCACGATCAGCACCAGATCCTGCTGCTCCACCGGGATAGAGGTGAAGCCCATCTCCGGCGCGGGCCGGGATGAGAACACCAGGTCGTACCGGTGGGCCTGTAGCCCCTCCAGAAGCTGACTGGTGACGCCGGTATGGAAGGTGAAGCGGATGTTCTTCTCCGGGTTGGCCGCCAGAAAGCGGGAGGCAAGGCCCGGCACGAAATCCACCCCCAGCGTCCGCAGCAGGCCCAGGCGGATCACGCCCTCGCCCCGGCCCACCCGGCGCAGAGCGTCCACCCCGTCGTCCAGGGTGTCCAGCGTCTGCTGGGCGCAGGTCAGAAACTGCTCACCGAAATGGGTCAGCGCCACGTTCCGGCCCCGTTTTTCAAACAGGGGCACCCCCAGCTCGCCCTCCATCTGGGCGATGGCGTGGCTGAGACTGGGCTGTGTGATGCACAGCTGTTCCGCCGCCCGGGTGTAATGCTGGGTGTGGGCCAGCTCCACAAAGTACCGCAAATGCAACAAATTCATACCGTTGTTCCTCCCTTTTCCTGCACTAAGTATACAACAAACCATAAAAGAAATCTATGGTTTTTATGGAAAAAATTGATTTGTTAATTCTTTGGCATTAGGGTACAGTGGAGCCAGACAACAAAAGCCGCGGCGCAAGCGGCAAGAAGGAGGCATCGAGCATGCATCTCTCAGGAACCACCACCATGCTGGGGCTGATGGGCACCCCGGTGGCACATTCCAAATCTCCGGCCATGTACAACCACTGCTTCGCCAAGTACGGCCTGGACTGGGCGTATCTGGCCTTTGACGTGACCCAGGAGCAGACGGGCGCGGCGGTGCAGGCCATCCGCACGCTGAACATGCGGGGCGCCAACGTGACCATGCCCTGCAAGAACGCCGTGATCCCGTATCTGGACAAGCTGTCCCCGGAGGCGCAGGCCATCGGCGCGGTGAACGTCATCGTCAACGACGGCGGCGTGCTGACCGGGTACAACACCGACGGCATGGGCTACACCCAGAACCTCCGCCGCAGCGGCGTAGAGGTGAAGGGCAAGCGTATCGTACTGCTGGGCGGCGGCGGAGCCGCCTCGGCCATCGCCGGTCAGGCGGCGCTGGAGGGCGCGGCGGAGATCGCGGTATTCAACCGGAGGGACGAGTTCTGGCCCCGTGTGGAGCAGACGCTGGAAAACATCCGTAAGGCCGCGCCGGAGTGCTCCCTCTCCCTCCACGATCTGGACGACGGGCGGGATCTTTACAAGACCATCCGCCGCTGCGACATCCTCTCCAACGCCACGCGAGTGGGTATGGCCCCGGATGTGGAGCGCAGCGTCATCACCGACCAGAGCTGCTTCCGTCCCGAGCTGGTGGTGACGGACGTGGTGTACGCCCCGCCGGAGACGAAGCTGCTGCAGGACGCCCGCGCCGCCGGATGCAAAACCTGCGACGGACTGGGCATGCTGCTGTGCCAGGGGGCCGAGGCCTTCCGGCTGTACAGCGGACTGGAAATGCCCATTGAGGAGATCAAAGAGCTTCTGTACACCTGACAACTGAAAATAACGAGAATAGAAAGGAACATCATCATGAACCAGACTGTGGAATCCCGCAAATACTATCCCACGGCGCTGGCCCTGTACATCACCTATTTCGTTCTGGGCGTGGCAGCCACCATTATGGGACAGTACAAGCAGAACTTCGCCGCCCTGTGGGGCGCGGCAGCACTGGCCGACGGCAGCTATGACGTCTCCGGTGTGGTGGCGGTCATCGCCGCCATCGGACTGGGCCGTCTCGTGGCCTTCCCCGTGGCCGGGCCTCTCAGCGACCGGCTGGGACGGCGGCTCTCCGCCCTGATCGGCTGCGGACTGTACGCCATCTTCCTGCTGGGCATCACCTTTGCCCCCAACCTGTATGTGGGCTACGCGCTGGCGGTGGTCAGCGGTATGGCAAACTCCTTCCTGGATACCAGCATCACCCCCTCCTGCATGGAGATCTTCAAGGAGAAGGGCACCATCGCCAACATCTTCACCAAGCTGTCCATCTCCATCGCCCAGTTCCTGCTGCCCTTCGCCATCGGCTTTGTGGCGGCCCACACCCTGCCCTTCCGCACCATCTTTATCGCCACGGCGGTCATCATCATCGCTGACGGCATCCTGCTGGCGTTCCTGCCCTTCCCGCCCTTTGAAAAGGTGGTGAAGGTCAAGGGACAGAAGAAGGAGAAGATGCACTTCACCCCCGCGGCCATCGTGCTGGTGTGTCTGGGCTTCACCACCTCCACCACCTTCATGCTGTGGATGAACTGCAATCAGGAGCTGGGCACGCTGTACGGTCTGGCCGACCCCAGCAAGATCCAGTCCTTCTACTCTGTGGGCATCGTGGTGGCGCTGTTCGTCAGCGCGGCGCTGCTGAAGCGGAATGTGGAGCCCGCCAAGATCCTGGTGATCTATCCCAGTGTGGCGCTGGCGACGCTGGCCGCCATCTACTTCATCCAGAAGCCGGTCATGTGTCTGGCAGGTGGCTTCCTGCTGGGCTTCTTCGCGGCGGGCGGCGTGCTGCAGCTGGTGACGGCGGTGGCCAACGAGATGTTCCCCAAGAACCGGGGCGTCATCACCTCCATCGTGATGATCTCCTCCAGCGTGGCCAACTACATCGTCGTCAGCGTGGCCGGTGTGCTGACCCGTGTAGGCGGCGCCAACGGCCCCCGGCTGGTGGTGCTGTTCAACATGGCGGTGACGCTGGTGGGCACCCTGCTGGCGGTGTACCTGAACATCTGCCAGAAGCGGGAGCGCGCCGCGCAGGTGCAGTAACATGAAAACACTGTTCTTTATCGGCTTCATGGGCGTAGGCAAAACCTCCGTCTCCGCCGCTCTGGGCCGTATGCTGAAGCTTCCGGTCATCGAGATGGATCAGCAGATCGCCCGGAACGAGGGCATGACCATCCCGGAGATCTTCGCCCAAAAGGGCGAGGGCCACTTCCGCCAGTGCGAAACGGCGCTGCTGGAGGGGCTGGCCGCCGAAAGCACCTGTCTGGTCTCCTGCGGCGGCGGGGTGGCCATGCGGCAGGAAAACGTGGCCGCCATGCGCCGCTGCGGCACGGTGGTGCTGCTGACAGCCCGGCCAGAGGTCATTCTGGATCGGGTCAAAGACAGCGACGAGCGGCCCCTGCTGCAGGGCAAAAAAAATGTGGCGGACATCGCCGCCCTGATGGCCCAGCGCCGCGGCGCCTACGAGGTGGCTGCCGACGTGACCGTCGATACCTCGGATCTGACCATTGAAGAGGTCTGCCGTGCGGTACTGCGGCAGGTCAACGAAACCTAACACATCATACAAAATAATGTCATTTGAGGAGGAACCTACCATGTCTCAGAAGTATCCCATCACCATCAGCTCCTGGACCCTGGGCGACCAGTGCACCTTCGAGGAGCGCGTATCCGCCGCCAAGGAGGCGGGCTTTGAGGGCATCGGCCTGCGGGCGGAGACCTATGTGGACGCCCTGAACGAGGGTCTGTTCGACGCCGACATCCTAGCCATTCTGGACAAGTACGGCATGAAGGTCACCGAGGTGGAGTACATCGTCCAGTGGGCGGAGAACCACCGCTCCTATGAGCAGAAGTACAAGGAGCAGATGTGCTTCCATATGTGCCAGCTGTTCGGCGTGAACCACATCAACTGCGGGTTGATGGAGAACTACTCCGTGGAGCACACCGCCCAGAAGCTGCGCGAGCTGTGCCACCGGGCCGGGAAGTACACCATCGGCGTGGAACCTATGCCCTACAGCGGCCTGCCCGACATCAAGAAGGCGTGGACCGTGGTGAAGGCCTCCGGCTGCGACAACGCCAAGCTGATTCTGGACTCCTGGCACTGGGTGCGTGCTGGTCAGCCCTATGACCAGGCGCTGCTGGCGGACATCCCCGCCGAGAAGATCGTGGCCGTGCAGATCAACGACGTGCAGGCCCATCCCTACGCCAAGAGCATCCTCCGGGACGAGTCCATGCATGACCGCATGCTGCCCGGCACCGGCTACGGCGACACTGCAGGCTTCGTGAAGATGCTGCGGGACAAGGGCATCCAGCCCGCTGTCATGGGCGTGGAGGTCATCAGCGACGAAATTCTCGCCGCCGGCGTGGCCGCCGCGGCCAAGGCCAACTTCGACGCCACCCGCGCCGTGCTGGCCCAGGCATGGCCCGAGGTGCTGGAAAAGTAAACAATATCGACGATATATAGGAGGATCATATCATGGAAAGCAGAATTTCCGGACATACCAAGCTCTTTTGCCTGATCGGCTCCCCGGTGGGACACTCCGGCTCCCCCGCTATGTACAACTACAGCTTCCAGCGCACCGGCCTCGACGCCGCGTATCTGGCCTTCAACATTCCTCTGGAGCAGACCGAGGCGGGCGTACAGGCCCTCAAGACCCTGGGCGTGGGCGGCTTCAACATCACCATGCCCTGCAAGACCGCCGTGGCGGCCTATCTGGATGAGCTGTCCCCCGCCGCACGGCTCATCGGCGCGTGCAACACCGTCACCGTCAGCGAGGACGGCAGGCTGACCGGCCACAACACCGACGGCGTGGGCTTCGTCCGCAACCTCCACGAGCACGGCATCGAGGTGAAGGGCCAGCGTCTGGTGGTGCTGGGCGCGGGCGGCGCTGCCACCGCCATCTGCGTGCAGGCAGCGCTGGACGGCGCGGCGGAGATCGCCATCTTCAACCGTGACGACGAGTTTTACGCCAACGGCCAACACACCGTGGAGAAGCTGGCCCAGGCCGTCCCCGGCTGCAAGGCATCCATTACGCCGCTGGAGGACAGTGCCGCGCTGGCCGAGGCGGTGAAGAACTGCGACATTCTGGTAAACGCCACCAAGGTGGGCATGAAGCCCCTGGACGGCGAGACCCTTATTGACCCCTCCCTGTTCCGCGCCGATCTGGTGGTGGCGGACACGGTATACAACCCCCGCGAGACCCGCATGATCCAGGAGGCCAAGGCGGCGGACTGCAAGGCCGCCGTGGGCGGCATCGGCATGCTGCTGTGGCAGGGCGTGGCCGCCTTCAAGCTGTTCACCGGCAAGGATATGCCCGCCCAGGAAGTGCTGGAGAAGTTCTTCTCCTGACGCGATTTTGAGGAAGTGAGGTGCGATGATGAAATTCCCGACCATGTTTTCTCCCGTGCAGATCGGCACGGTGACGGTTCCCAACCGCTTTGTGGTGCCCCCCATGGGCAACAACCTTGCCAACACCGACGGCACCCTCAGCGACCGTTCCCTGTCCTACTATCAGGCCCGGGCCAAGGGCGGCTTCGGCCTGATCACCATCGAGTCCACGGTGGTGTACCGGGAGGCCAAGGGCGGCCCCCGGAAGCCCTGTCTGTTCTCTGACGACACGGTGGAGAGCTTCCGCCGTGTGGCGGACGCCTGCCACGCCTACGGCGCCAAGGTGTCCATCCAGCTGCAGCACGCAGGCCCCGAGGGGAACTCCGCCCTGACGGGCTATCCCCTGAAGGCCGCCAGCGCCATGCCCGCCTCGGCGGGCCGGGAGATCCCGGAGGCGGTGTCCAATGAGGAGGTCTACCGCATCATCGAGTGCTACGGCGACGCGGCACGCCGGGCCCAGCAGGCCGGTATCGACATGGTGGAGGTACACTGCGCCCACGGGTATCTGGTCAGCACCTTCATCTCCCAGCGCACCAACAACCGCACCGACGAGTTCGGCGGCTGCTTTGAAAACCGCATGCGCCTGCCCCGGCTCATCATCGAGAGCATTCGCCGCAAGACCGGCGGCAACCTGCCCATCCTGTGCCGCATCAACGCCTGCGACGAGGTGGAGGGCGGCCAGAGCGTACAGGACGCGGCGGCGGTGGCGGCCTATCTGGAGCAGGAGTGCGGCGTGGACGCCCTGCATGTGACCCGCGCCGTCCACCTGCATGACGAGTTCATGTGGGCACCCGGCGTCACCCACGGCGGCTTCAACGCCGATCTGGTGACGGAGATCAAGCGGGCGGTATCCGTTCCCGTGATCGCCGTGGGCCGGTTTACCGAGCCCCAGTACGCCGAGCTGCTGGTGAAGCAGGGCCGGGCCGACCTGATCGCCTTCGGCCGCCAGAGCATCGCCGACCCGGAGCTGCCCGCCAAGGCCCGGAACGGCCAGCTGGAGACGCTCTCTCCCTGCATCGGCTGTCTGCTGGGCTGTGTGCCCAACATGTTCGCCGGTAAGCCCATCACCTGCGCGGTGAACCCCTGCGTGGGCCGTGAGTGCGAGCTGTCCCCCGCTCCGGAGAAGAAGCGCGTCACCGTGGTGGGCGGCGGCCCCGGCGGCCTGTACGCCGCGTGGGCCTGCGCCGTCCGCGGCCATCAGGTAACGCTGGTGGAGAAGTCCAGCGAGCTGGGCGGCAACTTCCGCATCGCCGCCTATCCCACCGGCAAGGGCCAGCTGACCGAGGCCATCCGCTCCATGATCGTCAAGTGCCAGCAGGCAGGCGTCGATCTGCGCTGCGGCGTGGAGGCCGAGGAGATGCTGCTGCGCTCCCTCGCCCCCGACGCCATCATTCTGGCCACCGGCTCCACGCCCCTGATCCTGCCCATCCCCGGTCTCTCCGACTGCGGCTATGTGACCGCCCAGGACATGCTGGACGGCAAGGCCCAGATGGGCAAGAACGTTCTGGTGGTAGGCGGCGGCATGGTGGGCTGCGAGGCCGCCGAGTATCTGGCCGAGCGAGGCCATCAGGTGGCGGTCATCGAGATGAAGGACGTCATCGCCGCCGACGTGACCCCGGAGAACCGCCGCTACATGTTCGAGAATTTCGAGGAGAACCACGTCCTGCTGCGTCCCGGCGCCAAGGTGACCCAGTTCTACACCGACGGCGTGGACTACGCCCTGGCGGACGGCTCCACCGGTTCCCTGCGGGGCTATGACAACATCGTGCTGGCCATGGGCTCCCGCTCCAACACCGCCCTGAAGGACACCGCCGAGAAGGTGGCCGGCCAGGTGCTGGTGATCGGCGAGGCCGCCAAGGCCCCCGGCAACGCGGTACTGGCCACCGGCGACGCCCTGGAAGCGGCGCTGCAGATCTGAGCGATATCACCATCTTTGATCAGCAAGGGCAGCTTTGTCTGCCCTTGTTGATCCCGCACCGCCGTCCGTTTCAGAAGCAAAGCCCCGATCTGCAAACGCAGATCGGGGCTTTTTCTTTTATGACCGCTTCCGGGCCCACAGACAGCGCTGCGCAGAGAGCAGATACGCGCCCTTCTCACAGCAGCGTCTCCCGCTGGGCCATCAGCTCGTCGATGAACACCCTGGCCGCCAGCGGCAGGGTGCGGCGATCCTTGGTGACCACGGCCAGCGTGCGGATGATGGGCGGCTGGATAGGAAGTGACACCACATCATAGTTGGTTTTGTGCAGCACCAGTTCTGTCAGGACAGAAACACCCATTCCCTGCTCCACCATGGACAGAAGGGAATAGTCATCATGCACCCGCAGCCGGATGTTCGGCGTGATACCCGCCGCGGCAAAGGCTTCCTCCACCTCGCCGTAGGCACCGCTCTCCACCAGCAGAAACGGCTCCCCCGCCAGTTCCTCCAGCGTCACCGCCGTTTTCGCCGCCAGCGGATGAGCGGCAGGCACCACCGCACGGAACGCACCGGACTTGACCACCATCATCTCCAGTCCCTTCACCGCCTGGGGATTCACAAAGCCGAAGTCCACCGCGCCGTTGCGTATCCACTCCTGAATACTGGAATAATCCCCCTGATGCAGCACGATCTGCACGTTGGGATGCTTCTCCCAGAAGGCGAGGATCACCTGGGGCAACCAGTGGGCCGATACGCTGGACACCGTGCCGATGCGGACAATGCCGGTCTCCAGGCCGCTGATCTCATCGGCGCTGCGGCGCATGGCATCATACTGCCGCACGGCGCTCTCCACCGCCGGGTACAGCCGCTCCCCCTCCGGCGTCAGCCGGATGCCGTACCGGGAGCGGTACAATAATTTCATAGATAACTCCCGCTCCAGCGAGGTCATCATCTGGCTCAGCGCGGGCTGGGTATAGCCCAAAAGCTCCGCCGCCTTGGTGAAGCTGCCCACCTCCACCACCTTCAGAAACGCTTTGTAACGGTGCATATTCACATAACCTTTCTGCATGTTCATATAATAAACATCAACTTTACTTATCTGTGAAGCAGTATATAATAAAGCCCAAGAAAAAGCAATACGGATGCAGCCAACCGCCGCATCCGCAACAAGAAAGGAGCTGCTTTTCATGACAAAGACAAACAACAAGACCCTGAAACTGGTGATTGCAGTTGCCATTCTGCTGGTCACGCTGGTGACCCTGGGCTGTCTGCTGGCCGACGCCGTCACGCCGGTGGTGGCCGTATCCGCCATGCTGATGCCGGTGTGGATCGTCTCCAGCCTGTGCCTGTGGTGCACCATCTTGTAACACAAACTTCCTCTCTTCCATCACTTTCTCTCCCCCGCAAAAAGGACCGGCCTGCGGCTTGTGCCGCAGGCCGGTCCTTTTCGTTTCCCGTTATCCGATGTTGATGTCCGCTACAGAGTAGATAGCGGCCTTGCCGCTCATTTTGATGCGCTCCCCCACCTGGGTGCAGTACAGGGTGCCGCCCCGGGGACTGGCCTGATAGGCCACCAGCGTATCCTTGCCCAAGGTCTTGACCCAATAGGGCACGATGTGGCAGTGGCCGGAGCCGCACACGGGATCCTCCGCCACATTGCACTTGGGGGCAAAGCTGCGGGACACGCAGTCGTTCTCGCCGCTGCCGGGCGCGGTGGCGTGCAGCAGCAGGCCGTCCAGCGCCCACACCTTCTCCTGATCCACCGCCATGCTCCGCACCGTCGCCTCGTTGTCAAATACGCACAGCAGGTCGCGGCCCATATAGGCGGCCTTGGGCATGGCGCCGTTCATGGCGTCGGCCATGGCCTGGGTCACCGGCACGCTTTTCAGCTCATAGGCGGGAAAGTCCATCTCATACAGATCCCCCTTCCGCACCACCGTCAGGTCGCCCGACAGGGTGGTAAAGGTGATCTCCGTCAGCTCCGGCGCCACATAGGTCATGATGGCGCAGGCGGTGCCCAGCGTGGCGTGGCCGCACAAGTCGATCTCGCCGCCGGGGGTAAACCACCGCAGGTGGTACTTCTCCCCCTCCTTCACGGCGAAGGCCGTCTCGGACAGGTTGTTCTCGCGGGTGATGGCCATCATGGTGGCCTCGTCCAGCCACTTGTCCATCACGCACACGGCGGCGGGATTGCCCGCGAATACATGGTCGGTAAAGGCGTCCACAACATACTGGCGCATAGGAAGCTCACTCCTTGTTTTTATTTGGATGGCCCCAGTATAGCACACTCCCCCGCCGCCCACAACCGCATTTTTCATCGTCCTCTGCCCGCAAAAAAGGACTGCAAAACAGCCGTTTTGCAGTCCTTTTCAGGAAAATCATTGTTCCGAATACCGGGCCAGGAAGTGGCGGGTGCGCTCCTGCTGGGGGTTGTCGATGACCTCGCGGGCCGGACCCTGCTCCACGATGACGCCGCCATCCATGAAGATCACCTGATCCGCCACATCGCGGGCGAAGGCCATCTCATGGGTCACGATGATCATGGTGGTGTGCTGCTGGGCGAGGCCCCGGATGACCTTCAGCACCTCGCCGGTCAGCTCCGGGTCAAGGGCGGAGGTGGGCTCGTCAAAGCACAGGATGTCCGGCTTCATGGCCAGCGCCCGGGCGATGGCCACCCGCTGCTGCTGTCCGCCGGACAGCTGGTGGGGGTAGTTGTCCATTCGCTGCCCCAGCCCGATGTCCTCCAGCAGCCGCCGCCCCTCGGCGACGATGCCCTCATGGCTCTCGCCGGTCTTCTCCGACTTGGCCATCAGCTCCCGGGCCAGCGTCACGTTCTGCAGCGCCGTGTACTGCGGGAACAGGTTGAAGCTCTGGAACACCAGGCCGAAGTGCAGCCGCTTCTTGCGGATATCGCTTTCGGAACGGGAGGCATGGTCTGCTGCATCAAACAGCTTCTCTCCCCGAACGGAAATAACGCCCTTGTCCGGTGTTTCCAAGAAATTCAGGCACCGCAGCAGCGTGGTCTTGCCCGACCCGCTGGGGCCCAAAATGGCGATCACGTCGCCCTTGTCCACCTCCAGACTCACATCCCGCAGAACGGTCTGATCGCCGAATGCCTTGCGGATATTGTCTACCCGAAGAAGACATTCACGCTTTTCGCTTGCCGTCCCGTTTGCCATCTCGTTTGCCATAGGAAGACAGCCTCCTTTCCCCTGCCCGCTGAATAAACGTCAGAACCGTGGAAAACAGCAGGTAAATCGCCGCCACCTCGCAGTACAGGGGCAGCATTTCATAGGTGCGCGCCGCAATGCGCTGGGTGGCCATGAACATTTCCATCACGGTAATGTTGGCCACCAGCGAGGTGTCCTTCACCATGGAGATCAGGGAATTGGACAGGGGCGGGAAGGCCGTCCGCAGCGCCTGAGGCAGTACGATGCGCCGAATGATCTGCAAATAGCTCATGCCCACACAATAGCCCGCCTCCATCTGACCGGCAGGGACAGCTTCCAGCGCCGCCCGCATGGTCTCAGCGCAGTAAGCGCCCTCATTGATGGAGAAAACGATGATCGCCGCCGGGAAAGGATCCAGCACGATGCCGATATCCGGCAGACCGTAGAACACAACGAACAGCTGCACCAGCAGCGGCGTGCCGCGCACCACCCAGATATAGAACCGGGCGATCTGCTTCAATACGCGGATGTTGGCGAACTGCACCAGTGCGGTGATAATGGCGATGACCATCGCCAACGAAAAGGAGATCACCGTCAGCGGGATGGTCATGGTCAGGCCGGGCAGCAAAATCTGCCCGAAGGAATCGATCAGTAATTGGATAACGCGTTGGTCCATTCAAATTCCTGCCTTTATGGAAACCTTATCATGTTACAGCCAATCGTCATGCCCGGCCTTGTACTGCCCCGTCAGCGCGTCTGCCTCTGCAACAAGCGCATTCAGTTCTTCGACGCTATACACCGTGGCCCCGCTGGCACAAGCATGGCCACCGCCGTGATAACGCTCCGCCAGCCCGTTTACCGACATGAACCGGGAACGCAGCCGCACCCGGATGGAGCCGTCCGGCGCGTCAATGAAAGCCAGCTGACAGATGCAGCCCTTGATGGCGTCCAGATAACCGACGGCGGCGCTGGCGTTTTCAAAGGACAGGCCGAACTTTTCCTGATCTTCCCGGTCGATCCGCAGCCAGACCACGCCGTTTTCCGTACGGTGAAGCTGATCGTAGACCCATGCCTCAAAGCGGAAGGATTCGAAATCCCGCAAATACAGCCGGGCGTACAACCGCTGCGTATCCACGCCTGCGTCCATCAAGAACGCGGCCCGGCGCAAAGTATCCCCGTTCACCCCAGGGAAACGAAAGCGCCCGGAATCTGTCACCATGCCCAGATACAGGGATGCGGCGGCCTGCGGGTCGATTTTCAGCGTTTCCGGGAAGGTCTCGGCCAGCGCGGCGATCATCTCACAGCAGGACGAGCAGTCCTCCTCCACCCACAACGTAGGGGCATAAGGCTCCACGTTGGGATGATGGTCGATCTTGACCAGCTCCCGGCACAGGGAAAAATGGGGGTTGGAAATTCGATCAGAGGAGCCGGTGTCCACCACCACGCCCAACGCATTGACATAAGCAGCCTCGGACATAGCCGGATCGTCCGGCCCCAGAAAGGCCAAGTGCTCGGAACCGTCGCTTTCCGGCAGATCGACCTGCTTTTCCGGGAAGCTGAGACGCAGCATCCTCTGCAGCCCTTTGCTGGCGCCCAGACAATCGCCGTCGGGCCGCTTGTGACGGAAAAGGATGATATGATCGTATTCCTGTATTTTTTGAAGAATCGGCAGCATTTTTTCCCGGGTCATTTCATTTCCTCCGCCAGTTTATCCAGACTTTCCAGCATTTCCATGGCCGTTTCCCGGTCGGCTACGGTGGCTCCGCTGGCCTTCTGATGACCGCCGCCGCCAAACAACACGGCAATCGGATTGATATTGACCCGATCCGACCGCAGCTCGCACAGCACGCCCTTGTCGCTCTCTGTGAAGTTCACCCAAATATGAACCCCGGAGATATCCGACATCACATTGACCATTCCGCGAGAAATGGCGAAATCGTCCGCGTGATACTGTTCTTTCTCCTCCTGCGTGGTGTAAATATAAGCTACGTGGTGGGGCGTGAAACGAATTTTCAGTGCGAACTGTGCCCGCAGACGAACCTGTTCGTAATCCATGGCGTAGAGGTGATTATACAGTTCATTGGTGTCAAAGGGCTGCTCTCGCAGAAACGCGGCCAAACGGAAGGTGCGCGCGTTGACCGCATCGTACCGAAAGCGCCCGGAATCCGTGACCATGCCGGTAAAAACGGATTGGGCCGACAGCGGAGACAGCTTCCAGCCGGACTCCATTGCCATGGCAGCGATCAGCCCGCAGCAACTTTCAAAACTGCTGTCCACCACTTCGGTCTCCGCGATGGTTTCACAAAAAAGGTGATGGTCGATGCGCGCCGTGGCTGCGGCTGTCGAATAGCGTTCATCGCTGATAAGCGCTTTGGCGGATGTGTCGAGCACGATTGCCAGCGCGTCCGCATAGACCTCGTCGGGCACCTCGTCCATGACGCTGTCTTCCATAAAAGCGTAACGCCCGGCAGGGTCGCCCACCGTATAGACCGTTTTGCCAGGATAATTGTCCAGAATCAAGTGTTTTAAGCCGATCTGACTTCCCAACGCATCCCCGTCCGGGTTTTGGTGCCGATGCAGCACGATCACGTCATGACTCTCAATCAGCTTTCGAATTACCTCAAACATCTGCTTTCCTTTCATGGGTCAATAAGATTCTTATCGGTTTGACATGCTAAACTGTCAAACCGTTTCCTATTATACAGGAGACCCCCCTTTTCATGCAAGTTTACACACCGCGGGTCAGCAGCTTCATGCGCCGGTAGTACACGGGGATCAGCAGAGAGATCGCACCCAGCCAGGCCAGCGGGCTGGCCAGACATACGCCGGTATAGCCGATCAGTCGGGAAAGGAACGTCGTTGCAGCGATTCGCAGCACTAGTTCCACCATGCAGGCCATAAACGGCGAGCGACTGTCCCCCATGCTTTGCTCGGCGGAACGGTATACCAACAGGAAGCCAAGCAGCGGATAAAATGGCGCGACCGCTACCAAATAACCAACGGCATATTCCACCACGGCTGCGGTCGGTGCGTCGATAAACAGAGAAACCACCTGCTTGCGGCAGACGAGCATTAACGCGGCCATCAGCACATTGGCGGTCGTCAACTGAAAGAGTGCCGCTCGAACGCCCGCCCGAATACGGCCGTACAGTTTCGCCCCGTAGTTCTGCGCCACATAATTCGCTGTCGCAATGCCGATAGCGTTGTTCATCAGCACCGAAAACTGGTCTACCTTGGTAGCGGCGGTATAGCCGG
>ERZ857882.1164-NODE-1164-length-31652-cov-5.341900_pt1 | contig 31652 bp, 23 predicted proteins | sample MGYA00519697_ERZ857882 | MGnify/ENA primary metagenome ERZ857882 (study PRJEB31778, sample SAMEA3449373) | human gut metagenome | biome: human gut; feature: human-associated habitat; material: faeces | place: United Kingdom | collected 2010/2012 ...
AATTAATACATTTTGTATTATAATCATTAATACAATTTTGTCAATATATTTTTTTATTTACATCAGGCAACATAAAAACCCCGGAGATTGTGTCACTACTTACACAATCTCCGGGGTATATATACTCACCATGCCAATACATTTATTAGCTATTTTGTTTTCTGATATTTGCTCTCTTTCTAAGTGTAGGATCAAGAATCTTCTTTCTGATTCTAAGACTTTCAGGTGTAATTTCAAGTAATTCATCTGTATCAATGTATTCCAGAGCCTGTTCAAGACTAAGTTCCTTCTTTGGTACAAGTCTTAATGCTTCATCAGAACTTGAAGTTCTTGTATTTGACAAATGCTTTGTCTTACATACATTTACTTCAATGTCTTCAGCTCTTCCGGTTTCTCCCACAATCATTCCCGAATAAACTTTTTCACCCGGTCCGATAAATAAAGTTCCACGCTCCTGAGCATTGAAAAGACCATATGTGATAGCTTCACCAGCTTCAAAAGCAATAAGAGATCCCTGTTTTCTGTACTGAATTTCTCCCTTGTATGGACCATATTCATCAAATACAGTGTTCATAATTCCGTTACCCTTTGTGTCTGTCATAAACTGTCCTCTGTATCCGATTAATCCACGGGATGGAATTGAGAATTCCAAACGGGTATATCCGTCATTTGTAGGTGCCATTCCCTGAAGTTCACCTTTTCTGTTACTTAACTTCTGGATAATTGCTCCTGAAAATTCATCAGGAACGTCGATGTAGCAGATTTCCATTGGTTCCAATTTCTTTCCACGCTCATCTTCCTTATAAATAACCTCTGCCTTACTTACGGCAAATTCGTATCCTTCACGTCTCATATTTTCAATCAATACTGATAAATGAAGTTCACCACGGCCTGATACCTTAAAGGCATTCATATCACCGGTTTCTTCAACTCTTAAAGAAACGTCAGTATTTAATTCTCTCATAAGTCTGTCTCTTATATGACGGGAAGTAACAAATTTTCCTTCCTGACCTGCAAGAGGACTGTCATTAACCATAAAATTCATTGAAATTGTAGGTTCTGAAATTTTCTGGAATGGTATTGGCTTTGGATTATCAAGGGAGCAGATCGTATCACCGATACTAATATCAGCAACACCTGAAATAGCAACAATTGATCCTACTGTTGCCTGCTGCACTTCCACTTTATTTAATCCGTCAAATTCATAAAGCTTGCTGATTTTTACTCTCTTTGTATTTTCAGGGTCATGATAGTTTACAAGGGTAACATCCTGATTAACTTTAATTGTTCCGTTGTCAACTTTGCCAACACCGATACGTCCAACATATTCATTATAATCGATAGTACTGATAAGAACCTGTGTATCTGCTTCCGGATCCCCTTCCGGTGCAGGAATATAATCAATGATTGTTTCAAATAACGGTTTCATATCCTCTTCAGGATCATCTAAGTCAAGTTTTGCAAATCCCTGTTTTGCTGAAGCAAAAACAAATGGACATTCCAACTGTTCTTCATTGGCATCTAAGTCAATGAAAAGTTCAAGAATTTCGTCAATAACTTCTGTTGGTCTTGCCTCTGGTCTGTCAATTTTATTTATGCAAACAATTACCGGAAGACTAAGTTCCAATGCTTTTTTAAGAACGAATCTTGTCTGTGGCATTGCTCCCTCGAAAGCATCAACCACAAGAATAACACCATTAACCATTTTAAGTACACGCTCAACTTCTCCACCGAAATCAGCATGGCCCGGTGTATCAATAATGTTAATCTTTGTATTCTTGTAAGTTACAGCAGTATTCTTTGAAAGAATGGTAATTCCACGTTCTCTCTCAATGTCGTTTGAATCCATAACTCTCTCTGCAACTTCCTGATTTTCCCTAAAAACACCGCTCTGCTTTAATAACTCATCTACCAAAGTTGTTTTACCGTGGTCAACGTGGGCTATAATAGCAATGTTTCTTACGTCTTCTCTAATCATTTTTTTCTCCTTTTATTATATCTTTTATCCGCTTTTATAATAAAAATCAGATAAATTTTAATCTTTTTTCTAATGACACTTCGAAAAAGCACCCCCACTATATTAGCACAATAATGCTATTTTTCAATGGTTTCCTTATATTCTATGTTTTTTACTTCACTAAATTTTGCTGCCCCACCTGTCAGATCCACTATCTGACTTCTAAACTTTTCAAAATCAGTTTTCTTCATATCTATGTCTAATTTCACATTGGCACCATACTCTTCTGCTGCTTCAATGTTCATCTGTGCCATGACATATTTTATCTTTCCAATGTAATTATAATCAGTTTCCACAGAGACATTCACACCGTCACATACCTTTGCAACAGTGGCATTTTCTATTCCGGCTTTTGATGACTGACCATATGCCCTTACAAGACCTCCGGTTCCAAGAAGCGTTCCACCAAAATACCTTGTCACCACAATAAGGGTGTTATGATAATTGCCATTAGTAAGCACTTCAAGTATCGGTTTCCCGGCTGTACCCTGAGGCTCACCGTCATCGCTGAATCTCTGGATTTCATTGTTCTTTCCAACTACAAAAGCATAACAGTTATGCCTTGCATCCCAATATTCTTTTTTTATTTTTTCGATTTGAAGCAGTGCTTCTTCTTCATCCTTAATTGGAAAAACCTGGGCAATAAATCTGGATTTCTTTTCTACGATTTCTCCCCGTCCAAATTTTTCAACAACAAAATATTCTTCCATTACACCACCAATAATATAGTTTAATCTTTACAGTAAAAATTCTGACATAACATAATTACTTATATCAACACCTCTGTCCGTCAGTTTTATTCTGCCTTCTTTTCTTTCCAGCAGGTGCTGTTTTTCAAGTTTTTCAATTACCTCTCCATAGACAGCATCAATGTTTCTTCCAAAATCCATTTTGAATTTTTTCTCAGATACACCTTCTGTCATTCTAAGGCCCAGGAACATAAATTCTTCCATCATATCCTTATTGGATAATGCGGAAATTTTTCCATGAAGAATATTTAGAGTATCTTCCTGTATATCCCAGACATCATCCTGATATACCATTCCACCATAATAATCTTCATCCTTTCCACCATCTAAAAGTAATCCAATGTATTCATTCAAATCGCTTACATTGCTGTACCTTTTGTTTTGATATAATGATGCCGCACCAAGGCCGAATCCCAGATATTCTACTCTCTGCCAGTAACCTTTGTTATGTCTGCATTCGTATCCCGGCTTTGCATAATTGGAAATTTCATATCTCTTATAGCCATTTTTCAAAGCAATTTCCCTTGTAAGATAATACATTTCCCTTTCGGTATCTTCATCAGGAAGGGTTACAAGATTTTGTTCAACCCTTTCCTCCATAGGAGTACCGTCCTCAACTATAAGGCTATACGCGGAAATGTGCTCCGGATTTAATTCAATAACTTTGTTTAATGTATCCCTGTAGCTTTCAGGTGTCTGTCCCGGCAAAGCACTCATAATGTCAACATTAATATTATTAAATCCTGCCTGCCTCGCCATTTTATAACTTTCAACAAAGCCTGCAAAATCGTGGATTCTTCCAAGTTCCCTCAACTCACTATCATTGGCAGACTGCAGACCAAAACTTATTCTGTTAATCCCTGACTTTTTGTAAGTTTCAAGTTTTTTCAAATTAACAATACCCGGATTACACTCTATTGTTATTTCAGCATTTTCTGATAGTTCACAATTATCTTTCAGAGTCTGCATTATTTTTTCAATATAGTCTTCTCTCAAAATAGAAGGCGTACCACCACCAATAAAAACTGTGTCTGCCTGATACCCCTTCATCATATCTTTACTTAATTCAATTTCTCTAATTAATCCATTTACATATTCTCTTTTTGTGCCCTCATCTGCTCTCATTGACAGGAAATCACAATAGTCGCACTTTTTTTCACAAAAAGGAATATGAATATAAATCTCTAATTTTTTCAATTTCTGTTCTCTACTTATTTCTAATTATAGTCCTGCTTTTTATTCATCATCTAACTTAAGGACTGCCATAAATGCTGACTGTGGTATTTCCACATTACCTACCTGTCTCATTCTCTTCTTTCCTTCTTTCTGCTTTTCAAGAAGTTTTCTCTTTCGGGAAATATCACCGCCATAGCATTTTGCCAGAACGTCTTTTCTCATTGCCTTAACAGTTTCACGGGCAATAACCTTGCTTCCCACAGCTGCCTGTATAGGAACTTCAAATAACTGCCTTGGAATTTCATTCTTTAACTTTTCACACATTTTACGTCCGCGTTCATAAGCAGAAACCTCCGGAACAATAAATGAAAGTGCGTCCACTTCTTCCTTGTTAATAAGAATGTCAAGTTTTACAAGTTTAGCCTGTTCATAGCCCTTTAACTCGTAGTCAAAGGATGCATATCCACGCGAACGGGATTTAAGGGCATCAAAGAAATCATAAATAATTTCATTTAATGGAATATCATATTTTAGAAGGGCTCTTGAGCCTTCAACATATTCCATGCCTATATATCTTCCACGTCTGTTCTGACATAATTCCATAATTGAACCTATAAATTCAGTTGTTACCATTATTTCTGCACTGACAATCGGTTCTTCCATATAATCAATCTCACTTGGATCAGGTAAGTTAGTAGGGTTCGTAAGTTCAATGACCTCTCCGTTTTCTTTGTGAACCTTGTATATAACAGATGGTGCCGTAGTAACAAGATCAAGTCCGTACTCTCTCTCTAGTCTTTCCTGAATTATTTCCAGATGTAAAAGACCTAAAAATCCACATCTAAATCCAAACCCCAAAGCTATTGATGTCTCAGGTTCATATTTTAGTGCAGCATCATTTAGCTGAAGTTTTTCGAGAGCATCCCTAAGGTCAGGATATTTGGCTCCATCTGCCGGATATACTCCACAGTACACCATTGACTGAACTTCCTTATAACCCGGAAGCGGTTCGCTACATGGATTATCGGCATCAGTAACTGTATCACCCACTTTTGTATCTGCCACATTTTTGATGCTTGCAGTAATATATCCAACCATTCCTGCTGATAATTCATCACATGGAATAAACTGACCTGCTCCAAAATATCCGACTTCAACAACGTTTGCCGTAGCTCCTGTTGCCATCATCTTTATATTCATTCCTGCTTTCACGGTTCCTTCTTTTACCCTGCAAAATATAATTACACCTTTATATGAATCATATAGGCTGTCAAAAATCAATGCCTGAAGTGGTGTATCTGGATTTCCTGTAGGTGCAGGAATGTTCTTAACAATCGCCTCTAAAACCTGATCACAGTTAAGCCCCGTTTTAGCAGAAATAAGTGGTGCATCTTCTGCCTCAAGACCAATTACATCTTCTATCTCTGCCTTAACTCTTTCAGGGTCTGCCGATGGCAGATCAATCTTATTAATAACCGGAAAAACCTCCAGGTCATGATCTAATGCAAGGTAAACATTTGCCAATGTCTGAGCCTCAACACCCTGGGCTGCATCTACAACCAGCACAGCTCCGTCACAGGCTGCAAGACTTCTTGAAACCTCATAGTTAAAATCCACATGTCCCGGTGTATCTATAAGGTTAAATATATATTCTTCTCCATCCTCTGCCTTATATACTGTACGTACTGCCTGAGACTTAATCGTAATACCACGTTCCCTCTCAAGCTCCATATTATCGAGAACCTGTGCCTGCATTTCCCTGCTTGTAAGGAGACCTGTCATCTCAATAATTCTATCCGCTAATGTTGATTTTCCATGATCAATATGTGCAATTATGCAAAAATTTCTTATTTTACTCTGATCTATATGTGCCACGGCTTTCCTCCAAATTATTTTGTAAGATTATTTATAATATACTGATATATCTTCTGACTATTTTCCATTGCTTCCCAGTTAGTACACATTTTAGAAGCCAATTCCCTGTCAGGTGTTGTTATATTTAATTCTATCAGTGTACTCCCTGCTTCCTTAACCTGACAATGAACAACATACTCACCGTTAGACGCCCTGTAATAATCAGACACCGTACCGGCCTCATTTCGTAATTCATATTTATTAGTTATAAGAAATGTATCTAAATCATCTATAATATCATTTGGAATCTTGTTGGAAAAGAATTTAAAGTTTTCTCTTCCTTCTGACGTCAAATGATAATAAGATGTATTTCTCTTTATATCTGCAAAAATAAAATCCCCTTCAATTAATTCATTGATGGCTTTTTGAACTGCAAAATAGTTTGTATATTCATTTTCCAGAAAGAATTCTGTAATCTGATCATTAGTAAGTGGGAATTCAACTTTATTAAGCATGTGCATAATCATAAGTTTATACAGTGTTTCTGTATCAAGCGCCATATCTACTCCTCTGCTTCTTCACTAATTATATTTTCAATAAAGTTAAGTATTTCATCCTTCCCCTGTTTTGTCTGCGCTGAGAACGGGAATATTTTCGTACCTTCTACTACATTTAATCCCGTTCTGATTATTTTCAGATTTTTCTGAATCTGATTTCTTTTTATTTTATCAAGCTTTGTGGCGATAATAATCGGTTCAAAACCATTTGCCAAAATCCATTCATACATGTTAACATCGTTTACCGATGGCTCATGTCTAATATCAATTAGCAAAAATACCGCCTTAAGCATAGGGGATTTGTGAAGATAATTTTCTATCATCTTTCCCCATTTTGCTTTTACTTCTTTTGAAACGCTGGCATATCCGTATCCAGGTAAATCCACAAAATAAAGTTCTCTATTAACATTATAAAAATTTATTGTCTGGGTTTTTCCCGGTGATGAAGATGTTCTTGCCAACGCTTTTCTATTTACCAGTCCATTAATTAATGAAGATTTTCCAACATTTGATTTTCCGGCAAAGGCAATTTCCGGCAACACATTGTCCGGTATTTTGCTCGTAATACCACATACAGTCTCTAATTCAACACTTTTAACTATCATCATTATTCTCCAATCTTCATCATTTAGTCAAGGTACGTGCTCTTATTTTGTCAGGGCATGCTTTAAAACTTCCCTCATGTCACTAACCATTACAATACTCATTCCTCTTGTTATTTCAGAGGAAATTTCTGATAACTGTGGTTCATTTTTCTTAGGGACTAAAACTTTTTTAATGCCTGCTGTTTTTGCTGCAAGCAGTTTTTCCTTTAGACCACCTATAGGCATAACTTTTCCACGAAGGTTAATTTCTCCTGTCATTGCCACTTTGCAACGAACCGGAATATTAGTTACTGCCGACAAAATTGCCGTAGCCATTGTTATACCTGCTGAAGGGCCGTCCTTTGGTACGGCACCTTCCGGAAAATGAATATGTAAATCATTCTCACTAAAGAAATCTTTATCCACTCCGTACTCATTTGCAATGCTTCTTATGTAGCTAAGAGCTATCTGGGCTGATTCTTTCATTACATCACCTAACTGCCCTGTAAGTTTTAACTCACCTTTTCCCGGCATTGCGTTAACTTCAACCTGAAGCGTTGTTCCACCTACTGCCGTCCATGCCAGTCCACGGACAATTCCTATATCATCCTTTTCATTTGCAAGATCAATGTCAAACTGTTTTCTTCCCAGATATTTTTCGATGTTTTTAGATGTAACCTTTAATCTCTTTTTCTTATCTTCCACAATAAGCTTTGCGGCCTTTCTGCAAACCTTTGCAATATTCCTGTCAAGCTGTCTTACTCCGGCTTCTCTTGTATAATACTTAACGATGCTGTTAATTCCCTCATCCGTTATAGTAAGCCATGACTTCTTTATACCATTCTTTTCAAATTCCTTTGCAATAAGATGATCCTTTGCAATATGGAATTTTTCATTGTCAGTATAACCTTCTATCTCAATAATTTCCATTCTGTCCATTAATGGTTGTGGAATAGTTTCAATGTCATTAGCTGTAGCAATAAACAAAACTTTTGATAAATCTATCGGGATTTCTATATAGTTATCCCTGAATTTTGAATTCTGCTCTGAATCTAATACTTCAAGCAATGCTGATGCGGGATCTCCATGTACTCCACGTCCCATTTTATCAATTTCATCGAAAAGAATTAAAGGATTTGAAGTACCTGCATCCTTTAAGCCTTTGGCAATCCGTCCCGGCATTGCCCCAACATATGTCTTTCTGTGACCTCTTATTTCTGATTCATCATCAACACCGCCAAGGCAGATTCTTACGTATTTTTTGTTTAATGCTTCTGCAATAGAACGGGCTATTGATGTTTTTCCCGTTCCCGGTGGTCCGACAAGGCAAACAATAGGACTTACACCCTTTGCCTGTGTCAGCTGTCTTATGGCTAAAAATTCAAGAATTCTTTCCTTTACTTTTTTTAGTCCATAATGATCTCTATCTAAAATAGTCTCTGCATTCTTTATATCAGGATTTTCTTTTGTCACCTTATTCCATGGCAATTCCAGAACTGTCTCAATATAGGTTCTTATAACATTTCCCTCAACAGCATTTCCCGCATAAGTTTTAAATCTTGAAAGTTCCTTTAAGAGTTTGTCCTTTACGAAATCTTCTGCATCCATAACCATTATTTTCTTTTCAAGTTCTTCAGCATCAGCCATGAAGTCATCACCTAATTCTTCTCTGATAACCTGAATCTGTTCACGTAAAATATGCTCACGCTGGCTTTTATCAAGACGTTTTTTTACCTTCTCAATAATTTCTCCGCGAATTTCTCCGATTTCATTTTCCTTTACAAGAAATGCCATTACAGTTGTAAACTGACTGACAATAGTATCACTCTCCAAAAATTCCTGTTTCGATATATAATCAATTTTGACTCTCAACAGTATCTGCTGCATTATTTTTTTTAATTCACTAATGTTAAGAACAGACTTTAAGCCTAAAGTCGTCAACTCGTGTGTTGTTCCGTCAAACTGTTTTACTGCTTCCTTCAATTCTCTTACGAAAGCTTCTTCCTGATTTTTTGTCAATTGATTTACCGGCTCCGGCATAATCTCAATTTCACCATCAAGACGTTTTCCGTTTTCGTATAAAGAATATATTCTGCCTCTTTTTTTAGCCTCTACCATGACTCTTACGATATTGTCCGGTAGCTTATTTAATTGTTTTACTTCTACTACAGTACCAACCTTATATATACCATCAAAACCCGGTGCTTCTTCCACCGGGTCCTTCTGTGCCACAACAAATAATTTTCTGCCCTCGAGCATTGCACCTTTTGCTGCCGCAATTGATGTTTTTCTGCTAATGTCAAAATGAACTGTAGTTCCCGGCAATATTGTCAATCCTCTAAGCGGTATAACCGGTAATATAATTTTTTCTGACATATTATCTCCTTATTATGCAGTCTTTCCTTTGTTCTTTTTCTGATCTGCTTTCTTTGGTTTGGATGCTCCATACACCAACTGTGCATCTGCAAATCCATTAATAACATCTTCATTAATGATACATTCCTCAATTGATTCATCAGATGGTGTTTCGTACATTGTGTCCATTACGGCATTTTCCATAATGGCACGAAGTCCTCTTGCCCCTGTCTTTCTTTCAACTGCAAGTTTAGCAATTGTATTTATTGCTTCATCCGTAAATGTAAGTTTTACTCCGTCTAATTCAAATAACTTTTTGTACTGTTTTACTAAAGCATTCTTTGGTTCCGTAAGAATTCTCTCTAATGCCTTTTCATCCAGATAATCAAGTGCAACCGTTACAGGTACACGACCGATAAATTCAGGTATTAATCCAAATTTTGTTAAATCCTGTGGCATAACCTGTTTAAACAATTCATCTGTATTTGCATCAGTTTTTTCTGAAATTTCTGAACCAAATCCAATAGAACTCTTATCCAGTCTTCTTTCTATAATCTTCTCTAATCCGTCAAAGGCACCACCGCAAATAAACAGTATGTTAGTAGTGTCAATAGGAATTAATTCCTGCTGTGGGTGTTTTCTTCCGCCCTGCGGTGGAACACTGGCTGTTGTACCTTCCAAAATTTTAAGAAGTGCCTGCTGTACACCTTCACCTGATACGTCTCTTGTTATTGATACATTTTCTGATTTCTTTGTTATTTTATCTATTTCATCAATGTAAATTATTCCATGCTGTGCTCTGTCTAAATCATAATCTGCAGCCTGAATCAACTTTAATAGAATGTTTTCAACATCTTCTCCAACATATCCTGCCTCTGTAAGAGTTGTTGCATCAGCTATGGCAAATGGTACATTAAGTACCTTTGCAAGAGTCTGTGCAAGATATGTCTTACCTGAACCTGTTGGTCCAAGAAGTAAAATGTTAGATTTCTGTAATTCTACATCTAAGTCTTTTCCAGACAATACTCTCTTATAATGATTATATACTGCAACGGAAAGTACTTTTTTCGCTTCGTCCTGCCCAATAACATATTGGTCTAAAAATTCTTTGATTTCCTTTGGCTTAAGTAAATTAATATCTTCGTGAATTTCTTCTTTATCACCATATATCTCTTCATCAATGATTTCTGCGCATAATTCCACACATCCGTCACAGATATATGCTCCTTCAGGACCGGCAATAAGTTTGCGAACCTGATTTTCTGTTCTTCCACAGAATGAGCAATGTAGTGTCTCCTTACTCATATTCTTGTTAGCCATAATAACCTCTCATAATTACATAATTTGACATAAGGCACCACTTATTGCGGTGCCTTATTATTATCTCTCCTTGATTACCTCGTCAATCAAGCCATATTCTTTTGCTTCATCTGCTGATAACCAATTATCTCTGTCTGTATCTTTTTCAACTTCTTCAAGAGTTTTTCCTGAATTGTCAGCTAAAATCTGATTCAACTTTTTCTTTGTTTTTAATATGTGCTCCGCTGCTATCTGAATTTCAGTAGCCTGTCCCTGAGCTCCGCCTAACGGCTGGTGTATCATTATCTCGGCATTAGGAAGAGCATATCTCTTACCCTTTGCACCACATGATAACAAAAATGCTCCCATGCTGGCTGCCATACCAATACATGTTGTTGATACATCACACTTGATGTAATTCATTGTATCGTAAATTGCCATTCCTGCTGTAACTGAACCTCCCGGGCTGTTAATGTACATATGAATGTCCTTCCCCGGATCTTCTGATTCAAGGAATAATAACTGTGCTACAACAACACTTGCTGTTGCATCGTTAATTTCCTCTCCTAAGAAAATAATTCTATCCTTTAATAATCTTGAATAAATATCATATGAGCGCTCTCCTCTGGAATTCTGCTCAATGACATAAGGTACTAATGCCATATCCATACCTCCTTATAATCAGCAATTAAATCTTTATGGATTTGCCTTAAATATTATTTTGCTTTTTCTACAACAAGCTTTGCTGCCTTCTTAGCACAGATGTCTGCCTTAATGTTGTTCTTATCATCATCTGATAATAATTCATTAATCTTATCACATTCCATCTGATATCTTTCAGCCATCTTCTTAACTTCTTCATCGAATTCTTCATCTGTAGCTTCAATCTTTTCAGCCTTTACGATTGCTTCAAGAACAAGACTTGATTCAACTCTTGCCTTAGCCTGTGGTGTTACCTGTTCTCTTAACTGTTCAACAGTTGCTCCTGTAAACTGAAGATACTGTTCAAATGAAATTCCCTGCATAGCAATATTCTGTGCAAATTCTTCAAGCATCTGCTGTGCCTGTGCTTCAATCATCTTTTCAGGAATATCCATTTCTGAATCCTTAACGATTGCTTCAATTACTTTGCTTTCTTTATCTGCTTCAGCTTCCTGTGTCTTCTTATCTTCAAGGTTCTTCTTAATGTCTGCCTTGTATTCATCTAATGTATCAAATTCTGAAACATCCTGTGCGAAATCGTCATCAATTTCAGGATATTCCTTAACTTTAATTTCTTTAATTGTTACCTTGAACATTGCCGGCTTACCTGCAAGTTCCTTAGCCTGATATTCTTCAGGGAATGTAACGTTAACTTCAACCTCTTCTCCAACTTTCTTTCCAATAAGCTGTTCTTCGAATGTGTCAATAAATGAATGTGATCCGATTGTAAGTGGATAATCTTCACCTTTTCCACCTTCGAAAGCTTCACCGTCAACAAAACCTTCAAAATCAATTGTTGTCTGGTCGCCGTCTTCTACAGCCTTGTCATCTGCTGCTACTAATCTAGCATTCTGTTCTTTTACTTTATCAAGTTCTGCCTGAACATCTTCATCTGTAACTGTTGTGTCCATAGCTTCAACCTTAACACCTTTGTACTTTCCTAATTTAATTTCAGGCTTAAGTGTAACTTCTGCTTCGAAAATAAATGGCTTTCCTTTTTCAATCTGTGTTACGTTAATATCAGGACGTGCAACTATTTCAAGTTCACTTTCTGTTGCTGCATTTGCGTAAGCATCAGGAATAACGTAGTTTGCTGCATCTTCATAGAAAACTGCTGCACCATACATTTTCTCAACCATTGCATAAGGTACTTTACCTTTTCTGAAACCTGGTACATTAAATTTATTTTTGTTTTTCTGATAAGCCTTCATAATAGCCTTATCAAATTCTTCTGCCGGAACCTCGATTGTAAGTTTTGCTGTGTTATTCTCTAACTTTTCTACCTGTAAACTCATTACTTTTCCTCCTTGTTATAAGAAACGGGCTAATTTCAACCCATTCAATTACTTTCTAATTTCTGCATTAGGGCATACTTTCCCCGACGCAGGAGAAAATTATAACATAAATCCACGTTCTTGTCACTACTTAAAAATCAATTAAATTGAATAGTATCTGCCACGTGGCCACTTGTTTCCTCATCTACAAGATTAGTTATAATCTCAAGTCCAAGTTCAAGTGCCACTCCAAGTCCTTTTGCCGTTATAAAATTTCCATCCGTTATAACTGAACCGCCGTACTGCTTACAGTTCATTTTGTCCGCAAAGCTTGGATAAGATGTAGCACATTTATCCTTTAACAATCCAAGCTGACCATAAATGCTTGGTGCTGCACAAATTGCTGCAAGCCATTTGCCCTTTTCATTATAATTAATAATCTCTTTTGTCAGTGCTTCACACTTTGAAAGATTTTCTGTTCCTACTGCTCCTCCCGGAAGGAATATGCAGTCCCCTTCTTCAAAATCAATTTCATCTATATTTTTATCTGCAAAAAACTTAATGTTATGGGAACCTTCCACCATAAGTTCTTCCTTTATGGAAACAGTTACCACGTTAAGTTTTTTTGTTCTTCTAAGCAAATCAATAACCATTAGTGCTTCCACCTCTTCAACACCATCTGCCAAAAATGCATATACAGTCTTCATTTTGCTTCCTCCTTGTACAATTATAAAGTCTAATAACTTCCAACATCTATGTTACCATAGGTTATTTCTAAGGTCAAAAGTAAATATTTATATTTTTATTGCAATTATCCCTAAGTAATTTTACAATTAAATCCAGGCAATATAATAGATAAAAATACTTAAATTAGTAAAAGAAAGGATTTCAATTATGGGAATGGAAATTGAAAAAAAATTTATCCCTGCCACACTTTCGAAGGATTTAGATAATTATAAACATCTCGAACTGGAGCAGGCATATCTCAACACTTCCCCTGTTGTCAGAATAAGAAAAGAGGACGACAGCTACTATTTAACTTATAAGGGTGGAGGCATGATGGCAAGGGAGGAATATAACCTTCCTTTAAATAAAAAAAGCTACTATCACTTACTTGAAAAAGCCGATGGCAATGTAATTTCAAAAACAAGATATATTATTCCAATAAACGACGGAAAGCTCACTGCTGAATTGGATGTATTTCACGGAAAATTTCAGGGACTTCTTCTTGTGGAAGTGGAATTTTCTTCCGTTGAGGAAGCTGATGCATTCCAAAAACCTGACTGGTTTGGGGACGAGGTAACATATGACAGGCATTATCACAACAGTTACCTGTCAAAACTTGAAATGTAATAAAATCACACAAAATATGGGATGTAAAAGGGTTCAACATTCAGACCTTATACATCCCATTTTTTAACATCTATTATTTCCAAAACACAACCATATCCCGCAATCTATAGAAGATTTCCGGTACAGCATTGTTCAATGAACTGCAACTTGGTGAAATAACCATCAACATATGCATAACCACTGTTGCACACACTAAAACTCCAAGGAAAATAAACATATATTTTTCAATCTTCCTTTCCTTAGCCCTTGTATATAAATCAAATATAACAAAGATTACAGGGATAAAAAGCATCCATGCAAAGTCCGCCCAATATCTGAGGGAAATTCCTCCCATGGCAGTTGTAAAGAAGCACATAAACAGCCCCATTACGGTACCTGCAATGGCAAAGCCTCTATATCCACTCTTTTTAATTCCACGCTTTAATGACCATGGCAACATAACAATCAACCACATAATAGGATTTGCCAGAATTCCCACATAAGAAATTCCATACAGGTATCCCGCATAATTGCTGCTTTCAGCCACAGCATTTATATAAGGAAATACGCTGTTTACAGTCGGTGGCATTAACAGTCCTCTTGCAATTGCAATGGGCAGTTTGCTTAAATCCGTCATTTTATAATAACTTGTGTCATAGACAGTTAACTGATACTTAGCTCCAAACTCTGCTATGGAACCAAATCGTATGTAATTGTAATACATCAGTCCCAGACCGATTATCACATATGGAACTGCAAATACAACAATTGCTGTTATGTTCTTTTTGCTAAATACGGCTTTTATATAATTGATAAGGTTCTTACGCTTTCCTTTAGTCTTCTTAAATCCACCACTTTTTGCCAGTCCATTAAGCACTAATGGTAACACTATAAATGATGCCAATGCGAAGTTCGGTCTGCATCCAACAGAAAGTGCCATAAGAATTGCTCCTGCTAAAAGTAATTTCTTTTTTGTTTTATTTTTTTCAAAAGCATTAATTATGCAGTCAATTCCTCCAAGGGCACATGCCAGAGCTGACACTGTCGCCACCTCGTAGAACTTAGCTCCATTAACACAATAAAGTAACATGGATACATTAACAAAACATGCCATTGTACCAAGAACTATCCATGGATTAACTTTTCTGTACCATTTGTCAGCAATAGTAAGTGCCAGCTTATACATCATTATAACAGCCAGTAAAATCAGGAATATGTTTACATACTTTGTACTGATTAAAATACCTGTTATGAGATAAATCGGCAAATAAATGAACAATACCGGTACAATTCCAAAATAGCAATAATACTTTCCATTATAAAAAGCCCTGTCCCATTTATAGACCATACCTGCTCTCTGTTTCCATTCATAAGGATTGTCAAGTTTCTGTAATGCTTCTATTTCTTCCTGTTCTTCGGCCTTTGACTGTGTGTTTACTCCATTTAAGTCAACTTTTCCCTGAGTCAAAGCTAATGTCAGTTCATTATATACATCAATCTCAGAGGAATAATTCTCCCCGGTATATTTTCCATTCTCATCAAATGTAGCATTGTTTATCATAAATAACCCAAGAACAAATACCATCTGGATAAGTAATGCTACTGTAAACATTTTCCATCCCATTTGCTTTTTGTTTGTTGTGAAATAAACAACTCCAATAAACGTCATAAGTAGCGCAAGAAGTAAAACCCTTACTAAATTAAAATTAAAGTTTTTAGGATAATTGACCTTTAATCTAATATTTTTTATTGCATTAGCATCATCTGTTTTCAACAGGATTTTCAGCATAGATGTCTTTCCCGCAAAATGGGTTTTAATATGACCGCTTGCCGGCAGTCCTTTTATAATTTTCCAATCATCAATTCCGATTTTTGAATACTCCGTAGTCAGAGACTGATCCTTGTAATACAGTTGTCCCTCTACTGTTTTGGCAGTTGTATCCAATATAACATCTATGTCACTTACAACGCCGTTTACTTCCAGCTCTGCCGTATAAGTTATGCTTCCATTATTAGTTTCGCTTTTAAAGTCCTTAACTGCAGTTGATTTATTTATTACATTGTTTCCCTCGTCATAATCCCACTGTCCATTGTCAGTGGCAATGTCAAGGGCAAAATGCTCTGTTTTCTTTCCAGCAAAAGCCGAATAATTAAATGTAAATATTTCAAGTACAACCGCTATAAGTAATGACATTACCACTAAAACAACATACTTATTATATTTATTAAATAAATTATACTTATTTACGGCCTTCCAAATCAGAAGTGCAAATACAATTCCTAATACAAACATAATATATTGCATATTAGCTCTCCTTGCTTTCGTGATATTCTTTGTCCGTATTTACATTCCAGACATTAGTCTTGTCTTTAACATCATTTACAATATTCTTTACAGCTTCGAAAGAAGTTACCATTGAATGATCCATATTATTGTATCTGTGCTGACCGTTTCGTCCTATACAATACAGATTGTCAAATGTATTAAGATATTCAATTATGTCATCCATGTGTGCATAGCCGTCAAAATATGCAGGATATGCTTTCTGAATCCGTTCACGATGTGAATCAAGAACATCTTTCTTATCAATAACTCCCATCTTCTCTAGTTCAGCAATTGCCATGTTTATGCATTCTTCATCAGACATATTCCAGAAGTTATCACCTTCTCTACAGAAATATTCCAGTCCAATCCAGACATACTTCTCAGGATCTTCTACCATATAAGGTGACCAGTTATTGAAAATCTGAATTCTTCCCAATTTAACTCCCGTATCCTGAACATAAATCCAACAGTCAGGTACAATATTATTTAATGTCTTTAACTTTGTTTCATTCTTAAGATTTAATTTATTCAGCAGCAATCCTACAGTTACAAAATCCCTAAACGGCAAATCCGCTGCAGATTCTTTTACTATATCAGGAATGTTGCTTCCCTTAATACCTGCAACCAAATCATTTACAGGCATTGATGACATAAATATGTCACCTTCATATTCCACAGGAGCTCCATTTTCAATACATGTTATGCTTAATATTTTTCCATCCTTTGTGTTTATGTCCTTAACTTCAGTATTCATAACAATTTTTCCGCCCATTTTCTTTATGTCGTCAGCCACTGCTTCCCACAACTGTCCCGGACCATACTTAGGATATATGTATTCCTCAATTAATGATGTTTCAACTTTTGCGTTTTTCTTCTTTGGCAATATTTTTGAAAAAACGTCTTTGATAACAGCTGTTATTGATAAGCCCTTTACTCGCTGTGAGCCCCAGTCAGCTGATATTTCTCTTGGATGTCTTCCCCAGAGTTTTTCTGTATACCCCTCAAAGAACATTGAATATAAAACTCTTCCAAATCTGTTTATGTAGAAATTCTCCAAATTGTCTTCAGGTAATTTTTTAAACACAGAATGAAGGTAACTGAATCCTGCCTTCATCGTTGTTGCAAATCCCATATTTCTTATGGTATCCCATTTTAGTGAAACCGGGTAATCAAAGAAATGCTTTGAATAATATATTCTTGAAACTCTGTTTCTTACTAACATAACCCTGTCTTCTGTTTCAGGATTAGGACCTCCTTTTGCATAATTCTTTTCTCTATGGAGAATCTTATCATCATATGATGGTTCTCCCTGAGTCGGCATAATATTCTGCCACCATTCATTTACCCTGTCATCCTTTGAGAAGAATCTATGTCCTCCAATATCCATTCGGTTACCTTTATATTTAACAGTCTGGGAAATTCCACCTATTCTGTCAGTTTTTTCTAATATTATTACGTCATATCCCGGCTTCTTTAATAATTCATATCCTGCCGTAAGTCCTGCAGGACCTGCTCCGATTATTACTACTTTTTTCATATTTTTTGTTTTTCCTCCTTAGAATATCCTGCTGATAAACAACTTTAATAGTATACCACAGATAAGGTTATTGATAAAGGGTCAACGGATTTAAATTATACCTTCTCTTTATAAAAATTTAATTATTTTTTATTCGCCTCTTGAAAGTTTACTAATTATATATATATTTTTTTACTTGGTATCAATTACTTCAGTAAATGTTCATTCTACACTATGATAGGGAGAAAGTATGGAATATAACAGAAACCACAAAGACCGGATATTTTGCATGATATTCGATTACAAAAAGTACAAAGGGGATTTATTAGACTTGATAACAAAAAAAGTTCGAAACCCTTTAATAATAAGGAATTTCGAACCTAACAACTAATGCGGGTGACAGGACTTGAACCTGCACGGTCGCCCACTAGAACCTAAATCTAGCGCGTCTGCCAATTCCGCCACACCCGCGTAAACCCTTCAAATACATGATTTTCATCAAATCACATCAGGTCTGTTACTGTAACGTCGCTATTTTTTCGGCGTATCCTGATGTATAATACCATGCATCCAAAGGGTTTGCAAGTTATTTTTTATTATAGAATTAATTTATGTTACATAAGTTTAGTCTCTTCAAGTTTTTCTATAACTTTATCATTTAATTTTATTATCGGCTTTCTAAGCACAAGTCCTAATGTCAATGATGGTATTAAAAACAGTAACAATTTAAGCAGTTCTATCTGGTAAGTATTTCCATACATTCCCGCAATGGTTTCTCTCATTGCTCCCATACTGTAGTTAAACGGCAAAAGTGGATATACTATTCTAAAGAACTTAGGTGCAACCTCTATTGGGAATGTTCCACCTGAACCGGCTACCTGCATAACAAGAAGTATTACGCTAATAGCCTTTCCCACATCTCCGAAGGATACTGTCAATGTATAGATAATATTAACATATACTATACTTGATACCCAGCCTGCCAGTATAAACAAAAACGGATGCTGACATTGTATCTTTAAGAAATACAAATCCCCCAAACAAATCAAACCACCTTGAATTAATCCCATTATTAAAAACAGAATATATCGTCCAAAGTATAACTGATAATTTTTCACATGGAAAAATTCTTTTTTTCTTTCCTCTTCCACTGTTACCTTAAGCATTGCAACCAGTACAATTCCTCCTACCCATATTGCAAGTGTGGAATAAAACGGTGCCATTGCAGAACCATAATTGTCTACCTTATACATTACGTTTGTATTCATTTTTACCGGTGATGACAAAAATGAGCTTAATGTATCAGGATTGTTACTTAATATGTTTTTCAGCAATTCAATTCCCACACCGTTTTCACTCTGATCTAACTTTGCGGAAATCTCTTTTACATTACCGGATGCCTTATCCAGTAAATTTGCTGACTTTTTCAAAATAATCTTTACTTCTTTAAGTTGATTTCCTGACTTCCCTGCAAGATCACTTACATCACCTGTGCTGGCATACAGGTTATTAACTGCCTTTTCAACCAGTCCTTTGTTTATTGTCAGGGAGTCAGTTAATTCCTTTAACTTACTCTGCAGATTATCTTCATAAGATTTTTGAATGCCTTTTATTTCTTTTGCACTTTTACTTATCTGACTTTTTAATGACTTTCTGTTCTTATCTGCTTTATTTGTAGCTATTGTAATGTTTTTTGAAGCCTTTGTCAGTTTTGATTTTACTTCATTCTGCTGAACAACTGACTGGTCAATTTTTCCTATGATTTTGTCAATTTCTTTTCTCAGCAGTTTTTCATTATCCGGCAATGCATTCTTAATTTCTTCAAGACTATCCCTGAAATCAACATACTTTCCGGTTATATCTCCAACCTGATCTGCAAGCCCTGTAAGTCCTTTTCCTGCAGTGCCCGCATCCTTTGATACTGATTCAAAAATTGTGTCAACTTCCTTTGACAACTGATTATATGCCGTAACACTTTGGGACAATGCCTTATTTACTCCGGTAGTTGTACCATCCAATGCATTTTTTAAATCCTTTGTGGTTTTTCCTGAAGCTTCTGTTGCATTTACATTATCCTTTGTGGCTTTCCCTGCTTTCTTTAGCAAAGATGATGTGCTGTTAAGCATTTTTTCAAGAGAACCCGTCATATCTGCAAAAGCACTAAAAGTGTCCCTTGCATCGCCTAAATCTTCTGCCACCTGATTAATATTTGACTTTGCTTTATTCATCAGTTCATTAGAGGTCTTTTCGTCCAACACATCTGATAACTGCTCCAAAACACTTATTGAAATCTCAGATACTGTTTTTGTAAATACTTTATCAATCTGCTTTTGAACTGCACTTGCACCTTTATCAGTTATTTTCGGTGCAATGGCATTTTCCTTTTCATTCAGATAATAAATAATGTCCGAATGGGAAACATTATTAGAGAAAAGACTCATCATGTCAGTACTGAATTTCTTTGGTATGACAATTGATGCATAATATTTTCCCGATTTTACACCATCTATTGCATCTTCTTTATCTGTGAATACCCAGTCGAGCTGTTCATTCTCCCTAAGGCTTGATATAACCTGATTTCCAAGATTCAGATTAATGGGTATCAGGTTTCCCGTGTACCCTTCATCAACACTTGCCACTGCAACTTTTAATTCATTTGTATTACTGTAGGGATCCCAGCTTGCTGCAATATTAAACCATGCGTAAAGAGCCGGAACTACACTAAGACCCAACACAACAATCCACGCAATTGCATTTCTGCTGATTTTTTTCAGGTCTCCCCAAAATATCTTTAATATATTTAGCATTGTTCCTCATCTCCCTTCTTATGGTCTTTTTTACCCTTCTTTTTCAACCGTTCTATAAGTTCATCCCCTGTCATTTCTGACAACTTCTGTTTATTTAAAAGATTTTCATGGATATATTCAACACATATCAGATAAAGTGCAATCAATATAATTGAGACAATCCACAAAATCAAAAACACCATTTTTGAAGTTATACTAAACATCAGAACAAGAAATACAATCGGGATAATAATAATTGCGAAAAATCCACCTTTTATTAATCTAGGGTAGTATTTCTCAAACTTCTGTACTTTTTCCTTAATCTCATCTCTAATTTGCTTTTCTCCTGCCAGTATTTTGACTGTTGTTATGAGTTTTGTCCTCTCTTTGGTTATTCCACCCTCTTCACAAATCATCAACCCTGTTTCGTCCAGTTTTTTGTCAAACAAGCTGTTAAGATTTAACAGCAGTTTACGAAGGAGTATTCCTATAAGCAAGGCTATAGGCACATAAATTAAAAGTATAATAATATTCTTACTGTAATAGTGATCATATGTTCCGGCTATTGTCTCTCTCATTGCATTAATTCCATAGGTAAATGGCAATAACGGATGAATCGCCTGGAAAAATCCCGGCGTCATTTCTATAGGATAAGTTCCCGCCGAGCCTGGAATCTGCAAAATTACAAGAATTACACTTACAGCCTTTCCTATATGTTTAAATGTAATGGACAATGCGTAAATCAGGTTAACATACACAAAGGATGCCACAAGCCCTGCCACAACAAAGTAAACCTGATGCTCGCATTTAATTTTCAATATAAAGAGGTCACCAAGACATATGATTAACGACTGTACCAGTCCCACTAAAACGAAAAGCATCCAGCGGCCAAAATACGCCTGTGTTGGTGTAAACTTTTTAATCTTGGAACTTTCATCCACTTCCATTTTAAAAATTGCAATAAGGACAATTCCTCCTACCCATATGGCAAGGTTCGTGTAAAAAGGAGTCATTGCCGTTCCGTAATTTTCGACTGAATAAAATACCTCTGTTTTAAGCTTTACAGGTGATGACATAAATCCTGCCACCTTATCCGAATCTAAATCCATAAATGATTTAAGCTTGTCATATATTTTTGATGTCTCTATAACGCTAATATCTGTATTAGCCTTATCAAGCTTTTTCCGTATTTTTTTAATTGATAAACCTGTTGTGTTAATGGCAGTTTTTGCACTGTTTAAACTTTTTTCCAACTGATTCATCAGATTAGTTATATTATCAGCTGTAGGTTCTACTCCCTTTAATATACCGGAAAGTGTTCCCTGAACCGTGGAAATGGCATCCAGACTGCCGTTAATTCCTGATGACAAATTCTTTTCTATAGATTTCTTTGAGTTCCGTACATTCTCACCGCTTTTTTCAACAATTTTTGTTATGTTATTAACTGCTGAAACTGATTCTATGGTTGCACTGTTAATGCTATCGCTTCCATCCTTCAGTTCCTTTAATATATTTTTATATTTATTATTCTGACTTTCTAAGTCGTTAATAAACTTTGACAATAGCTTTGAAGGATACTTATTATTTATTTCCTTTAATGACTTAAGCATTTCATCATTCTTGCCTACAATGTTATTTACCGAGGCAATCATTTCCTGAAACTGTCCATGTATATTTTCAGTCTTTGAACTTACTTCGCCTAAATTAATCCCCGTATTCAGATTTATCTTTGACAGACTGTTTTGTACATTTGATGTGGCTGTTCCAAGATCACCTGCAAATCCCACAATATCATTTCTTAAAATCGATAAAGTATCTGTTCCATTATTAATTTTATTTATACTGTTGTTTGCACCTGTTTTAACATCTGACATCGTCTTTTTGGACTTTTCAATTAACTTGTGGCTGTCTTTAACAGTACCATTAAATGATTTTAAAGCCTTCTCATAATCCTTTAGATTATATGAAACAATACTTAACTTTGTTGTAATGTCCTTTTGAACACCTTCTATTTTTGTTTCCATTCCTGAAACTGATTTGTTAAGAATATCTGCCATGGTTCCTGCTGCTGCGGATATAAATTCCGTATTAACCTGCTGCTGAATCGTATTTGCCCCCGTGTCAGTAATTTTCGGTGCAATGGCATTTTTCTTTTCGTTTAAATAATAGTCAAATTCCGGCTGTTCTATTTTCCCTGAAAGAAAACTTATCATTGATTCACTGAAATTCTCCGGTATAACTATTGCCGCATAATACTCTCCGGATTTCACACCTGACACAGCCTTATCTTCGCTTACAAAAACCCAGCCCAAACTTTCATTTTCCTTTAATGTATCAACTATCTGCCCGCCAACATCAAGTTTTCCCATCATTTCATTTTCCGTACCCTTGTCTTTATTGGCTACGGCTATTTTTATATTTCCCGTATTTCCGTAGGGGTCCTTATTTGCTGCAATATTAAACCATGCATATAACGAAGGTATAATACACACACCTATTACAATAATTAAGGCAATCGCATTTCTGGATAATCTGCTTATATCCCTTCTAAAAATCTGAAAAGCTTTCTTCATATTTGTCCTCCTACAATTATTTGTTGTTAAATAAAAAAACGATATTCACTACAATCCGTAACAAACATCGTTTTTTATAAATTTTCTTTTCTCACTCTCGCGATTTTCTGAGTGAGCCACTGGGGAATCGAACCCCAGACAACTTGATTAAAAGTCAAGTGCTCTACCATCTGAGCTAGTGGCCCATGTTAATTATTTTATTTCTATGAGTGTCTAACCCATTAACTGGGCTAGCTGGATTCGAACCAGCGAATGCAGGAGTCAAAGTCCTGTGCCTTACCGCTTGGCGATAGCCCATTGTGTAAGGTGGCTAGAGGGATTCGAACCCTCGGCCTCCAGAGCCACAATCTGGCGCGCTAACCAACTGCGCTATAGCCACCATGCCTCTGGTTAAATCCAGAAAAGTGTGCCCGAAGGGATTCGAACCCCCGACCCACGGCTTAGAAGGCCGTTGCTCTATCCAGCTGAGCTACAGGCGCAAATTGCGCGCAGCGCTTGGGGCAGATCCTCAGGTTACCCGCTGACGGTTTCAAATTGTACCATAAAGCTTGTGCAATGTCAACCATTTCAGGAAGTGAAAATCGCTTTTTCTTTCCACGGCGCTTTGCATGAAAAAAGCGCGCCCGCGGCTTTTGGCCACAGGCGCGCAGAGAGCAGGAAAAACGAAGGCTGACTATCGGTTCCCTGTGTTTTTGAAAGGGGCTCTTTCAGCATAGGGCGTTCCACGCCGCTTTCCAGCAACAGAAGGCTTTAAACCTGCTGACAGCGCGCCTTGCGGTTGAAAGCCTACCGTTTTCCGCTTCCCAACGCTTACCTGCGCGTCATCAGGGTTTCGCCAACGATGACCGCATTCGCGTTGTCGGTGATCTCAAGGTCATAGCTCTTGTATTCCAGAGGCAGAACCTCCTCGCCATGCCAGTCCACCAGCCCGTAGCTTTCACCCTTGCTGACGATGAGCAAGGAGCCGTCGCCGCCGGAGTATTTGCTGATCTCATCAAAACCGGTCTTGGTTTGAACGCCGTCGCCCGCGATCAGATACACCGTGCCGTCCATATCGGTTACGGACAGCGAGCAGCCGTGCTGCGTTACCGCGCCGGCGGCATACTTGATTTCACAGGTCACAGTACCATTCGCATCCACAAAGCCCACCTTGCCGTCTTTTTCCACGCAGGCGTATCCGTTGTGCATGTAGCGGTTGATGGTGCCAAGGCCGAAATAGCGGACATCGTCGTATTCGCAGGGCACTGCCAGCTTGCCGCCCTTAATGTCATACAGGCCGATCAACCCGTTGAGCTTAACGGGCGCGTAGCCGTCATACACCATGCCGATGGACTCGTATTCGCAGGGAATCAGCTCGTTTCCCTCCCCATCATATAGGCCGACGCCGCCGTTCCTGGCCCAAATTTTGATGAGCCCGGTATCGCTATCATAGCTGACATTGGAGCAATTTTCCCGAATTACTTTGCCATTGGCAACAAACACGGCGTTATCATCCACAACATCATAGCCCTTATGCAGGTACTCCACCGCCACGTCCAGGGCAGTCAGGTTTGCATCGTAAACCGTGATCTGGTCGTTGCGGTCCTCGATGAAGAGATAATCGCCGTAGGGCGTGCAGCGTTCATACTGCTCGCGCGCAAGCGAGCCAACCTGCTTGCCAGCCGCCAAGTCATAGATATCATAGCGGGTAACAAGGTAATGGTCGCCGCCGCCCAAAAAGCCGCCGGAATAATCGTATACCTCGCCATCGGTTTCCTCCAGCACTACGGCCGCGCCCCATCTTTGGTTGAACAGCTCAAACGCCGCATACTCAAAGCCGATGACCGTATTTCCGTTTGCATCCAGAAGGGCGTGATTGTTCAAGCCCTCCTCGTTGATGGCCTCAAAGAAGCCGTAGTCCGCATGGTCCAGGTAGCCGTATTCGCAGGGAATTAGCTGATCCCCCGAAGTGTTATATAGGCCGTAGAGCCGTGTATCGTTGCTGCGCACGATCAGGTAATCGGTTTCATCCACGTATTCAATACCGCGCACGTCCTCAAGCACGGTTTCCAGCGTTACGCCCATGGCCAACGCTGGCGTACAGAGCGTAAGAAGCAGCGCCAGCGTCAAAAGCAGTACCTTTTTCATAAGTCCCTCCGTCTTTTTCGCAATTTTGGCTAGATCCTACCTAGCGGCTTTCCAACCTTCGCCGCATAGGGTGAGCATATCACGCCTTTTCCTTTTCGTCAATGCGGTTGCTTGGTTTCTTCTTGTTCAGGGAATCATACTATTCGCTCCTGGACCTGCATCACGCTTGTAACCGCCATAGAAATGAGCATGGCAGAATTTACAACAAAGAATATGTGAACCAGGCAGGAGAATGGAAGCAGTGAAAGAAATCACCTTAGTAGGCGGTAATTGCTGCCAGTAAAGGAGGCGCTTTATGCGAAAGCTATTTATCAATGGAACAATATTGACAATGAATGATAACCAGCCCCAAACGGAAGCTGTGCTTATAAAGGACGGATTCATTGAAGCAACGGGAAGCTTGCGGGAGCTGCGCGCTTTGTGCGGGCCTAAAAAGGCGCAGGAGGTTGACCTTGCGCACCATACGCTAATCCCGGCCTTTGTGGACGGGCACAGCCATATTTTACATTGCGCGCAGGGGCTGCTGTTTGCCCAACTATCCGAAACACGCACTTTTCAGGAGATACTGGATGCTTTGAAGGCGTATATAGACCAAAACCATGTTGCGCCAGGCGAATGGGTTATTGGCACGGGATACGATCCTGAAAGGCTTGTGGAAAAGGCGCATCCCACGCGCGCGCTGTTGGATGCGCTGAAGGATTGGCCGGTGCTGGTTACGGCGGATTCCGGGCATATGGGATGTTTGAATGGGTTTGCGCTTCGCCTTGCCGGTATTGACGCCGCCACGCCAGATCCCGAGGGCGGCAGGATTGGGCATGAGGCCGATGGGGAACCCAACGGCTATTTGGAGGAAGCTGCCTTTACCGGTGTGCAGCGCTTTATTCCGCCTGTTACGCCGCAGCGCCTTATGGAAGGCCTGGAGCGCGCGCAGCGTTTATACGCATCCTACGGCGTTGCGACCGCCCAGGAAGGCCTGCTGCATCCCGAAGACTACGACATCTTAAAAGCCGCCGATGAAACGGGCCGTTTGCGGCTGGATGTGATAGGCTATGCGGATATTCGCCAAAGAGAAAGCTTTGCGCATGAACAGCCGAATTGGGGATTGCGGCCAGGCAGATTTCGCATAGGCGGATACAAGATGTTTTTGGATGGCAGCCCGCAGGGCCGCACGGCCTGGCTTACCAAGCCTTACCTTCCCATGGATGGGCAGGAGGCCGGGTATCGGGGATATCCCATGATGAGCCTGGAAGAAGCGCGCCGTTATGTAGAAATAGCGGCGGAAGAAAAGAGGCAGCTGCTTACGCATTGCAACGGCGACGCCGCGATTGATCAGCTTTTGGATGCGCATACGCTTCCCTGCGTCACGCGCAATGTGATTGTGCACGCACAAACCATGCGTGCCGATCAGCTTGCGCGGGCCAAGACGCTCGGCTTGATGCCCAGCTTCTTTGTGGCGCATGTGCAGCGCTATGGCGATCAGCATATCCGCAACCTTGGTATGGAGAGGGCGGCTTTCATCAGCCCTGTGGGAAGCGCGGAAAGGTTGGGCTTGCGCTACACGCTGCATCAGGACACGCCGGTTATGCCTCCGGATATGGCGGGCACGGTAAGCTGCGCCATGCGCAGAGTAACGGAAGCGGGCGTGCCGCTTGGGCCGCAGGAGCGGGTTGGGCTGATGGCGGCGCTGCGCGGGGTAACAGCCTATGGCGCGTACCAATACTTTGAAGAAGCCCTCAAGGGCGCGATAAAGCCAGGCATGCGCGCAGATTTGGCGGTAATGGAAGGGGATTGGCTCGGCATGCCGCCTGAGCAGCTTGCCCACAGCCGTGCGCTGGCCACCTACAAGGACGGCATTGAGCTGCCCCGATAGGAAGGCGGCATGCTCCATCGCTTTTCAGAATGGTTTTCTTTGCTTTGCGCTTAAGAGGAATGCGTAATGGCAAGGCTGGGTATCTATACCGTACGGGCGCGGCATTCCCTAAGCGCGTGAGCGAATTCCTCGTGGGGGCAGAATCTTGGAGCTGCCCATGAACGCAAGCAATGCCACTCCAAAATACCCATTGGCATGCCGCCCAGCGCAATGCCGGTTGCATCCCTACTAGCTAAGAAAAGCCCGCTTCTGATTTCTTTGAAGCGGGCTTTCTTAGTAGCTTACGCTATGCGCGCTGCGTGCTGAGGGCGCGCATAGCGTTGAGAATGGCCAGGAACGAAACGCCAACATCGGCAAAGACAGCCCACCACATATTGGCCGCGCCAACTGCAACCAGCACCAGCACCAGCAGCTTTACCGCTAAGGCAAAAATGATGTTTTGCCTGGCAATGGCAAGCGTGCGGCGGCTTATGCGAACCGCCAGGCTCAGCTTGCGCGGGTCGTCGTCCATGAGCACAACATCAGCGGCCTCAACGGCGGCGTCGCTGCCCAAAGCGCCCATTGCAACGCCAACGTCGGCGCGGGTAAGGACGGGCGCGTCGTTGATGCCGTCGCCCACAAAGGCAAGCGTACCACCGTTGGGCTTTTGGGAAAGCAAGCGCTCCACCTGCTCCACCTTATGCGCGGGCAATAGCTGTGCGTGTACCTCGTCGATGCCAAGCTTGGCGGCAACCTCCTGCGCCACAGCCGTGCTATCGCCCGTGAGCATAACGGTTTTGCGCACGCCCTCCCGCTTGAGGGCGGCTATCGCCTCGGCCGCGCCTTCCTTAATTTCATCAGCGATGACGATATGCCCAAGGTAATCGTTGCCGCGGGCCACATGCACCACCGTGCCCGTATGCGGGCAATTCGGCACCTCAATTGCATGAGATTCCATCAGCTTTTGGTTGCCCACGCAGATCGTCTGCCCGTCCAGCTGGGCAGTCACGCCATGGCCGGCGATTTCCTGAATATCGCTCAGCCCTTCGAGCAACGCGCCCTGGTATCCCGCGCAAATGGAGCGGCTGATCGGATGATCGGACACGCTTTCCACGGTGGCGGCTATGCGCAGCAATTCTTTCTCGCTGACTCGGTCGGGATGAATGACCGTTACATGGAAGCTGCCGCGGGTAAGCGTTCCGGTTTTATCAAAAACAACGGTATCCGCTTTGGCCAACGCTTCCAAATAATTGCTTCCCTTTACCAGCACGCCGCATTTGCTCGCCCCGCCTATACCCCCAAAAAAGCTAAGCGGTACAGAAATTACCAGCGCGCAGGGGCAGCTTACCACCAGAAAGCTGAGCGCCCGCATGCCCCATTTGGCCCATTCGCCGTCAAAAAACAGGGAAGGCGCCAAGAATAGCAGAAGCGCGGCCAAGCATACGCCGGGCGTGTAAACGCGCGCAAAACGGGTGATAAAGCTTTCTACACGCGCTTTTTTGTCGCTGGCGTTTTCAACCAGGTCAAGGATTTTAGCAACAGTGGAATCGGTGTAAGTCTTTGTAGCGCGCACCCGCAGCAGCCCGGTTTGGTTGATGCAGCCGCTGATGACCTCGTCGCCCGCGGCAACGTCGCGGGGAAGGCTTTCGCCCGTCAACGCCGCGGTATTCAGCGAAGAAGCTCCCTCAATGATCACGCCGTCCAGCGGGATGCGCTCGCCGGCCTTTACTACGATCGTTTCGCCTATGGCTACTTCCTCGGGGTCTACGGTCACAACCTCTCCGCCGCGCTCCACACTGGCGGTTTCGGGCCGGATATCCATTAGGCTGGAAATAGAGGCGCGGGACTTACCCACAGCATAGCGCTGAAACAGCTCGCCGATTTGGTAAAGCAGCATAACGGCCACGGCCTCGGGATATTCGCCAACCGCCACCGCGCCGATGGTTGCGATGGACATTAGAAAGTTCTCGTCAAATATCTGGCCGTGAATGATGCCCTCCCCGGCCTCTTTAAGCACATCGTAGCCTACAACCAAATAGGCCAGCAGGAACAGCGCAAGCTTGGGAATATCATAGGGGAGCAGCAGCCCTAAGAGGAACAGCGCCGTGCTGATGAGAATGCGAACGAGGTCCTTTTTTTGTCCGCGGGACATAGCAGAACGTCCTCCTTTTGCCAAAATAGGATTACAGCACAAGCGTGCAGTCCGGTTCCACCTTACGGATGGCCTTTTGCGCTTCCTGAAGCACATGCTCAAATTGGCTGTCGGCCGCCTCCAGGGTAAGCTTTTGGGTCATAAAGTTAACGCTTACGTTTTCCACCCCATCCAGCTTGGCAATGGCGGCCTCCATTTTGGCGGCGCAGTTGGCGCAATCCAGATCCCTAAGTTTGAAAACCTTTTTCATACCAGGTGCCTCCTTATTCCAATCCGTTATTCCGTTACATGCTCCACGCCTTGATCCAGAATGGCGCGCACATGGCTATCGGCAAGGGAGTAAAAGATGGTTTTGCCGTCACGGCGGCTTTTGACCAGCTTGTTCTTCTTCAGCACGCTTAGCTGATGGGAGATTGCGCTTTGCGTCATTGTAAGCAAAGTGGCGATATCGCATACGCACATTTCGCTGGCAAACAGGCAGTACAGGATTCGGATGCGGGTGGAATCGCCAAAAACCTTAAATAGCTCGCTCAAGTCAAAAAGCACGTTCTCATCAGGCATTTCGGAGGTGACTTTTTGCACGATTTCCTCATGCACATGCATAAAGTCGCAGGCCATTTGCTCCATCTCTTGCGGCATGTAATCACTTCCCTTCAAACACTTGAACATTTGTTCATATGAATATTACATCAAACAACATTGGTTGTCAATAGCTAACTTCATTCATTATGAGGTTTTTTTACACAAAGCTGTTAAAATTGACGCAAATGGGGGATTGTGGTATGATAACGCGTGTTTTGAAAGGAGAAACGCGCCATGATACGCCTGATTGCCACCGATTTGGACGGGACCCTGCTGGAGGAGGACGGAACGCTGCCCAACGGCATTTTTGAAGTGGTGGAGGGACTGACGCGTCTTGGCATTCGCTTTGCCGCGTGCAGCGGGAGGCAATATGGCAATCTTCGCCGTTTGTTTGGCCGTGTGGCCGATCAAATGGCCTTTGTTTGCGAGAATGGGGCGCTGTCCTACATCGATGGCGAAATTGCCGGCGTTATTCCAATTCCGCAGGATGAAGCGCAGGAAGCGATTCGCGACATCCGCCGGGCGGGAATGAACCTATTGATCAGCGGCAGGCATACCTGCTATATGCTGGATGAAAACCGCCGTTATACGGATGATATTGTATACCGGCTGCGCAATACCATTACCATCGTGAAGGATCTTAGCCAAATTAACGAGCCCATGCTCAAAATCTCCGGCCAGATTGATAAGGGGCTGGAAACCATCGCCCCAGCCTTTTTGTGTAAATGGTCGGGCAGGCTGACCGCTACCGTGTCGGGGCTCGACTGGTTTGATTTCACGGCCGCCAACAAAGGCATGGGAATTCGGCTGCTGATGGAAAAAATGAAGGTATCCAAAGAAGAAGCTGCCGCCTTTGGCGACAACTTCAACGATGAAACCATGCTGGATAGCGTGGGATATCCTTTTTTGATGGCGATGGCCGATCCTGCGCTGCGAAAGCCCGGCTACATCCTGTGCGAAAAAGAGGTGCCTGTGCTTAAGCGGATTATTAAGGGCAAAGGAACGCTATAACGCGGTTACCGAATAAAATTGGTGCGGATTACCGCCTCGCGCTCGGGAACCGCAATGCCGTTTTGGCTGCCGCACGCAATGCATTTAAGCAGCCATGCCATGTTGCGGGCAAGGGTACGCATGGTTTGCAGGCCCTCCTCGTCCTTAAGGACATCCGCTGCAGAGGCGCCGTGCACCTGGTTCCAGTATTGGGAAGAAACCACGGGCATACAGTTGATGGTAAAATAGCGGTTGATATCATCAAAGGCAGCGGCGCACCCTCCGCGGCGAGCGCTCACCACAGCGGCGGCCGGCTTGTTGGCCAGCCGTTTTCCATGGCTATAAAACAGGCGATCCATAAAGCTTTTCAATTGGCCGGATATCCCGGCATAATATACGGGCGAGCCAAAAATCAGCCCGTCTGCCTGAATGATGGTTTCCGCGAGCGCGTTTACTGCGTCGGGGAAAATGCACTTGCCCAGCTTGCGGCACGCGCCGCAGGCGGCGCAGCCGCGAATGGGATCCTTTCCGATATGGAGAATCTCGCTTTCAACGCCCTGTTTTTCAAGCTCGCGCGCGACTTCGCTAAGCGCTGTGTAGGTACAGCCCTGCGCATTGGGGCTTCCGTTTACCAGTACAACCTTCATTGCCAAACGCCTCCTTAAGATGCAATACAATTTACAGTATAGCATAAAGCGCTCTGTTATGAGCAACCGCAATAGGCAACAAATTGAAAAACCCGCATAGGGCATTGCACCTATGCGGGTTGAAGCCTGTCGATAAACCCCATGGGAGGCTTGGAGGGCCGCAGACCCGCAACCTCAATCGTCGTTCTGGCCACTGCCGTGGCCA